>ERZ1048068.926-NODE-926-length-24426-cov-5.057240_pt1 | contig 24426 bp, 23 predicted proteins | sample MGYA00383098_ERZ1048068 | MGnify/ENA primary metagenome ERZ1048068 (study PRJEB29581, sample SAMEA5548368) | metagenome | biome: marine; feature: coastal; material: water | depth 1 m | study: Short-term variability in the microbial, nano- and picoplankton dynamics... | reverse complement strand
CGGCAGTCTATCGGTATCTATATGACCTGAAACTTGTCAATAATTCAACTGTCGAACTGTGTCTATTTTTCAGCTAAAGTGATGTGCAGCAGCGTTGTTAACTTGACGCCGCCCATACCTAAACAAACAAGGCCTGCTTTGAATACACTTATTCCAATGCGTTCTCTAACCACCCTGTTGCTGGTTTTCACTTTGACATGGCCTGTCAGTGATCTGCTATCCGCCAGGGAAATCAGGCTTCCTGTGCTCGGGGACGCCGCCTCGGGAATTGTCTCCAAACAACAGGAGCATGAGCTCGGACGCATCTGGCTTAAGGTGTTTCGCAGTCGTGTCAAACCCTACGACGACCCGCTAATGCAAAACTATCTCGAGCAGCTACTCTACAATCTCGCGACATACAGCGACCTTGAAGACCCGCGCCTTGAATTAGTTATTGTCAAAAACCCCTCAATGAATGCTTTTGCGGTTCCCGGCGGTATTGTTGGCTTTCACACCGGTGTCTTTGCCTTCGCCGAGAACGAAGACCAGATGGCGTCGATACTGGCCCATGAGCTGGCACATCTCAGTCAACGACATTTCTCACGGGGTGCAGAAGCACAGAAAAAAACAACAGCTCTGACCATGGCCGGTCTGCTGGCCAGTGTTGTTCTGGCAGCTACTGCTGGCGGTGATGCTGCCAGTGCGGCAATGATCACCTCGCAGGCGCTAGCCATGGATAGTCAGTTGCGCTACAGCCGCAGCAACGAGCGGGAAGCTGATCGCATTGGACTGACAACCATGGAGCGCGCCAATCGCGATCCCGGCGCAGTGGCTGATATGTTTGCTACCTTGCTCAAAGCAACGCGCTACACAGGAAGCCGTCCACCGGAATTTTTATTGACCCACCCTGTGACAGAAAAACGCATAGGTGATGCCCGCAACCGCTCAATGGGCACCTCGATGCGCCAGTACTCGCAAAATCCCCAATTCTACCTGATGCGCGCCCGCGCTTTGGTAGCCATGGAAGAGAACAATAAAAACAGTATCAACCGATTTAAGGCGCAACTCAACGCTAATACTTTAAGAGCTGATGCCGCTTACTATGGGTTGGCACTAGCTTATTTAAAAGACCATCAGCTTCATAAAGCCAAACAGACTATCACTCAATTACTGGAGAAAAATCCTGACAATCTGGTTTTCCAGTCCACCGATATTGAAATCGATATTGCCGAAAAGAAGTACTCAGAGGCTATCACCAAGGTCACTGACTTACTCCTTTTAAACCCCAACAATTATCCATTGATGGTACTTAAATCCGAGGCGCTCTGGCAGAGTCATCAATACGACAGTGCCGATGTAGTACTCACTGCCCTTTCGAGAATGCGCGACCAGGACCCCATGATCTGGTATCGACTGGCGGAGGTTCGCGGCTTGGCTGGCAATATATCCGGCCTGCACCAGGCCCGTGCCGAGTACTTTATCCTGATTGGCGTGTTTGATATGGCGCGTGATCAGTTAGGTCTGGCGGCTAAACTGGTTAAGGGTGACTATAAACAGTCGGCTATCATCGCACAGCGACTCAGGGATCTGGCGCAAATGGAAGATCGGGCAGAAAAACTCTAATCGGCATTAGAGCCTAGTCTCGAGGATGCTCTCCAAGGGAGCTTTTAACTAAAGCGTTTTTTCAAGGCTTATGTTGATCACGGAAATCCAGCATACGTCCCAAGGATGTCATCGCCTGCTCGGCTGTTTGGGCATCTACATACACCTGATTACTTTCCTCCTGCAGGCAGGTAAGAAGATTCTCCAGACTATTCATACCCATCCATGGACAACTGGCACAGCTGCGGCAGGTTGCACTGCTGCCGCCGGTCGGCGCGACAATCAGCTGCTTATCCGGGACCGCCTGCTGCATCTTGAAGAAGATACCCTGGTCGGTAGCGACAATCATTTTCGGCTGCGGTAATGCAGCGGCCGCGGCAATCAGCTGAGATGTCGAACCCACGGCATCGGCAATATCAATCACCGACTGCGGCGACTCCGGATGCACCAGCACAGCGGCATCCGGGTACACGTTCTTGAGCTCAAGAAGACGTTTGGCTTTAAACTCTTCGTGGACAATACAGCTGCCATCCCAGAGCAACATATCAGCGCCGGTCTTGCCCTGCACATAACTGCCGAGATATTTGTCCGGGGCCCAGAGAATTTTTTCACCCTGGCTATCCAGATAGTCAACGACATCCAGAGCAATACTCGAGGTTACCACCCAGTCAGCACGGGCCTTTACCGCTGCAGATGTATTGGCATAGACAACCACGGTGCGCTCCGGGTGCTGATCACAGAATTCGGCGAACTTGTCTGCTGGACAGCCGACATCGAGGGAGCAGGTCGCTTCCAGGGTAGGCATTAAAACACGCTTTTGCGGCGTAAGTATTTTTGCCGTCTCACCCATAAACCTGACCCCGGCAATAACCAGTGTCTGGGCGCTGTGAGTACTGCCAAAACGGGCCATTTCCAGAGAGTCAGAAACGATTCCACCGGTCTCTTCGGCGAGAGCCTGAATCAGTGGATCAGTGTAATAATGGGCAATAAGCACAGCATTCTTGTCGATAAGCTGCTGTTTGATCTGCGCTTGTAGCTGGGTAATCTGCTGCGCACTGAGCTCAGGCTCAACCTCAACGCGATTGAGATAGTCTTCAACCAAGGCACGTTGATTGACGTTTTCAGCCAGCTGCAATTTATCAGTCATAATTTCGCTGCTCTCAAAAAAATAAGCGGGTCTGACAATTAACCGAGAGTGGCGAGCCAGTATACAACTGCAACGATGATGATAGACAGAACAGCAATCGCGGCAATCGCATCGGCTTTGCTATCTGCAGCACTGAAATCCTGAGTTGTTTGATTGTTGTCGCTGGACATAGAGATTACCTAATACTGTAAAGTGGATGAGCTTTGCTTGAGGAAAAAATTTGCGCGCATTCTAGCAACTGCATTCTCGGCTGTCGCCTGTTTCTAAGGGGAAAGCAGGTGGCTTTTTAAAAAAAAATTATAAATCCCTGCATATAACATGAAAAAAGCGCTTATATTCCACAAAACCAGCCCTATATATGCAAATAGTCATTCAAAACCCCACGCTGTAACGCTATCATGGCGCCCTTTTGAAACAGCCAGATTAAAAAAGCGCAGCATCGGCTTGGTTTGAACAAAAAATTCAAGCTGGCGTTTTATGTAAAAGGCCAGTTGGTAAGGTTAGGTAAAGGTAAAAAAATAGCCATGTATATCTACGATCAATACGATCAGAAGCTTGTTGACGAGCGCGTTGAGCAGTACAGAGAGCAAACCAAACGCTATCTCGATGGACAAATCAGCGAAGAACAATTCCTTCCCCTGCGCCTGCAAAATGGACTCTATGTTCAGCGCCTGGCGCCCATGTTGCGCATTGCGGTCCCTTACGGGCTGATGTCCAGCCGCCAGGTGCGCAAGATCGCCGATATCAGCAGAACCTACGATAAAGGTTATGTGCACTTCACGACGCGGCAAAATATACAGCTCAACTGGCCAGTACTGGAAGAGGTGCCAGACATTCTCGCAAAGCTGGCCTCGGTGGAGATGCATGCCATCCAAACCAGCGGCAACTGTATTCGCAATACTACTACCGACCAGTTTGCCGGTGTTGCCTGCGATGAAATTGAAGACCCGCGCCCTTGGTGTGAAATTATTCGCCAGTGGTCGACCCTGCATCCGGAATTTGCCTTCCTGCCACGCAAATTTAAGATCGCTGTCTGCGGCTCCGAAGAAGATCGTGCCGCATTCCTGCTTCACGATATTGGCCTGCAGCTAGTAAAAAATGCCAGTGGCGAGACTGGCTTTCATGTCTACGTTGGTGGCGGCCTGGGGAGAACCCCAGTTATTGCATCATCAATTCGCGAGTTTCTCCCCAAACAGCACCTGCTGACTTATCTCGACGCCATTCTTCGGGTTTACAATCGCTACGGCAATCGCGATAACAAGTACAAGGCGCGCATCAAGATTTTGGTCAGGGCCTGGACCCCAGAGGTTTTTGCCCAGCGTGTCGAGGCTGAGTGGGAACATTTAAAAAATGCACCGGCGACATTAACTAGCCAAGAAATAGAACGGGTTAAGGGTTTCTTTACCGCACCTGACTATCAGGCGGTTGACAGCGTAGCGCTTGAAGCCGAGCTAAGCTCCCAGGCAGCGGCGCACAAAGCTTTCTCACGCTGGCTGGATCGCAATGTCAGGGCGCAGAAGCAAGCCGGTTACGCCGCGGTAACACTGTCACTGAAACCTGCAGGTGTGGCGCCAGGAGATGTTACTGACCGCCAACTGGAGATCATTGCCGATCTCGCAGACCGTTTCTCATTTGGCGAGATTCGCACCACACACAACCAGAATATTGTTCTCGCCGATGTCCATAAATCAGAGCTTTTCGAACTCTGGCAGCAGGCAAAAAGCGCTGGATTGGCAACACCCAACGTTGGCACCATCAACGATATGATCTGCTGTCCCGGTGGAGATTACTGCTCTCTGGCCAATGCTAAATCAATACCCGTGGCGGAAGCGATCCAGCGCAAGTTTGACGATCTCGACTATGTCTATGATCTCGGTGACCTTGAGTTGAACATCTCCGGCTGCATGAACGCCTGCGGTCATCACCATATTGGCCATATTGGTATTCTCGGGGTCGATAAAAAAGGCGAAGAGTGGTACCAGATTCAACTTGGCGGCAGTGCCAACAAGAATGCTGCCCTGGGCAAGGTTCTCGGACGCTCACTGTCAAGAGATGCCGTCGTTGATGGCATTGAAAAACTGCTCGATGTGTATGTGGAAAACCGTCTCGATCAGGAGAGCTTCCTGGCTACCTACCAGCGTATCGGCATTGAAAAATTCAAGGAGAGAGTCTATGCACCCGCATCCTAAACACTATCTCAAAGACGGTCAGATAGTGACCAATAACTGGCAGCTGGTTACAGCTGACACCGCGCAACTACCGAGCGGTAATATTCTGGTTCCCGCAGCCTACTGGCAGGCTAACCAGCAACAGCTAGCAGATCACAGTGGCGAGGTGGGTGTCTGGATCGACAGTCATGAAGAGATCGAAGCCTTTTCCAGTTCTATCGCAGCAGCACCAGTGATAGCGATTAACTTCCCCAAGTTTGTCGATGGTCGCGGCTTCTCACTGGCTCGCCTGCTTCGCGAACGCTTTGGATATATTGGCGAAATTCGCGCTGTTGGACACTTTATCCGCGATCAACTGTTTATGATGCAGCGCTGCGGCTTTAATGCCTTTCAGTTTGATTCGGAGATTGACCTCGCCGCTGCCAGCCAGTCACTCAACGATTTCAGCGATAGCTATCAGGTCGCTGTCGATCAGCCGGAACCGCTTTTTAGGCGGCATCGATAAGTCTAGAAAACAAGCGCCGAATACAATTTAAAGGGAATTTTTTCAAATAAAACAGGCCGGCCCATTGCACCCTAGGGCGGTCTGTATTGAAATGGCACAATGGATCATCATCTAATACAACTTTTTTTCTTAATCTTTAGCGGCGCGGCAGTTGTCGCCTCTATCGCCCTGTTTGGTCGCCAGCCCCTACTGGTTGCCTATATTCTGCTCGGCGCCCTGATGGGTCCCTCCGGTCTTGGCTGGGTTACCGATGTCGACCTTATCGCTGAGATTGCCAGTATTGGCATTATATTTTTGCTCTTTCTACTCGGTCTGGATATGCAGCCACAGGCGCTGTCGCGGGTACTGCGCCAGGTTACTCATATCACTCTGATCAGCTCGCTGCTGTTTGCATTGGCCGGCTATGGGGTTGGCTATTTATTTGGCTTTAGCCCAACTGAAAACCTGATTATTGGCGCATCGATGATGTTTTCGAGCACCATTATTGGTATCAAGCTGTTACCCACCACTGTCCTGCACCACAAACATTCTGGTGAATTAATGGTCGGTATGCTGCTTATGCAGGATTTTCTCGCCATCTTCGTGCTGTTACTGCTGATCTCGGCCACCTCCGGCGATGTCAGCATCAGTCGCTTTGGTCTCAGCCTGGTATCTCTGCCTCTCCTGATTGGCGGCTCGGTATTGATGGTGCGCTATATTTTACAGCCACTGTTTGCGCGCTTTGATCGCATCGGTGAGTATGTTTTTCTGTTGGCCATCGGCTGGTGCCTGGGCATCGCCGAGCTGTTTGAATATGCAGGACTGTCACGGGAAATCGGTGCCTTTATCGCTGGTATCTCTATTGCTACCAGCCCGATCGCTGCCTATATTGCCCTCAATCTAAAACCACTGCGCGACTTCTTTCTTATTTTGTTTTTCTTCTCGCTGGGCGGCGGCTTTGATCTCAGCTTGATACCGCATATTGCCGTTCCGGCAATCGTGCTCGGCACGCTGATGCTGTGCCTGAAACCACTGGTCTATCACAGCCTGCTGCGCAAGCAGAGCGAGAGCCGCGCACTGGCCTGGGATATCGGCTTCAGGCTCGGTCAAAACAGCGAGTTCTCACTGCTAATTGCCTATGTGGCATTTAACGGCACATTGATTGGCAACCATGCCTCACATTTAATTCAGGCCGCCGCCATTATCACTTTCCTGATCTCTAGCTATATAGTAGTCTTCAACTTTTCAAATCCGATTGCAGTCAATGACAAACTGCGCAGAGACTAAGCCTAATAACAGGCGCCCATAATAAAAACTGCCCGGCCTGAAGAAATGTATCGGCGGCCATTACAACCACAACAGGGGAGTCGTAACTAACGTTAAGGAGTGACGTTTTGGGGCAGCTGCAAACCAAAAAAATTTATGTTCACCAACTCGAGCCCGGGATGTATGTCTCAGGCCTGGATCGTCCGTGGCTTGAAACCCCCTTCTATCTTCAGGGCTTTATGATTCAAAATAGCAGCGATGTGCAGAAGCTCGCACTGTACTGCGATTATGTGTATGTCGACTACAAACGCAGTGTCGCTAACCTCGACCTGCAAGTCGCGCATAAACTGTCCCACAACCGTAAACTTGGCATTGCAACAACCCCCTTCACCCAGGAACTGGCGACACGACGAATCGTCAAATACAACGACAGAATTGCAGTTACCAGTGAAATCCGCGAAGCCAACTGCGCCTACCAGCAGATTAAAACTGAATTTGACAACATGGCCAGCCGTATCGGCAGTGGCAAGGCGCTGAATATCTCCAACCTCAATGATGTTGTGACACCACTAGTCGACAGCGTGATTCGCAATCCCGGCGCCAGTATCTGGCTGGCGCGACTGAAATCCCAGGACTCGTACACATACAGGCACTGTATAGCGGTGGCAATTTGGTGTTCGGTTATCGGCCGTCAAATCGGTCTGCCAAAAAAAGAACTGGCCTTGTTATCCATGGGCGGCATGCTGCTGGATATTGGTAAGCTAAAGATACCGGGTGCCGTATTAAACAAAAAACAACAGCTCAGTGAGCGGGAATTCTCCCTGGTAAAAAAGCACGTTGACCTGAGTCTGAAGATGGCCACTGACGCGTCGCGAAAAATCCCCCAAGCGGTCATGGATATGATTGCCGGCCATCATGAGCGCTTTAATGGCAGTGGCTATCCGCAATCCCTTCAGGGTACAGAAATACCCCTGTATGCCAGAATCGCTGCCATAGCCGACTGCTATGATGCGATTACCAGTCAACGCGTCTATGCCAAACCCATCCCCCATGCCCTGGCGATCAAAAAAATGTATGAATGGCGCGGCTATGATTTCCAGCCGGAATTAATTGAAGCTTTTATTCAAGCGGTGGGTATTTATCCCACCGGCACCATGGTCGAACTCTCCTCCGGGGAAGTAGGCATTGTGGTCAAGGAGAATCCCGGCAAGCGTCTGCGTCCGCAAGTATTGGTGATACTCGACAGGGATAAAAACCACCTGGAGGATTTCAATGAAATTGATCTTGCCAGGGTTACAGGCGAAGACTGCAAAGCAATTGAAATAACCACAACACTTGAGCCAGGCGCCTATGGTCTTGATCCTGAGGCACTGTATATCTAATGCAAAAAGTCACAGATATTGATCGCGCCGGACTCATCGAGGCCCTGGAAAGATGTCTAGAAAACCACAGGAGCAGTCAGACATTAACAGTATTAGCGGTTATCGATCTCGTTCATTTTTCGCAGATTAATCAACGCTTTGGCTACCCTGAGGGCGACCGGATTCTCTGTGAACTGCAACAGCGTCTCGCCGAAATTCCCAAGACTGCGATCTGTTGTAGCAGAATCGACGGTGATAAATTTGCCCTGATCTTTTCACCACTTATCAATATTCAGCTCATTCCCCTGGTAGCAAAAAAGATAAACGACCAATTGAGCCGGGTTTTTAAACTTGGGGAGCAGTCGATTATGCTTGAGGGCTGTATTGGTTTCTGCGCATCCAGCTATGTGGCTAGAGCCGAGGATTTACTGTTGGAAGCAGAAGCTGCTGCAAAGCGTGCGCGATTATTACAAAAGCAATACCATATCAGCCAAGCCTCGGCCGTTGAGCAGGCACAGCATCAGGTAACACTGATACAGCAGGTGATTAGAGGTCTCTCCGAAAATAGCTTTCAGCTCTTCTATCAGCCACAGATACGTCTCGCCGACAATCAGCCACGAGGAGCAGAGAGTCTTATCCGCTGGGTCGATAACAACCAATACAATATTAAACCCGAGCAGCTTATAGGTATTATTGAACAGTCCGGTCATATGCAGACACTATTTGCCTGGACTATTAATACAGCATTGCGAGAGTCATACCATTGGCGCAACGGTGGAGTGCCAATTACCACCGCAGTCAACCTCTCGGCCTCGTGCCTGCGCTGGCCGGGACTCTTCGAATGTATTGAATCGAGCCTTAATCTCTGGGGTGGAAATCCCGCCGATCTGTGTATTGAAGTGACCGAATCCACGATACAACAGGATCTCAACCAAGGGTTTAAAACCCTGAGCAGAATTAAACAGCTAGGGGTGAAAATCTCTATTGATGACTTTGGAACCGGCTACTCCTCACTGGAATACTTTAAATTTATCCCCGCCGACGAGTTAAAAATCGATAAGTCCTTTACCGGCAATATGCATAAAAGCCCGGTCGACCTGGAGATAGTGAAATTGATTCTCGACTGGGGCCAACGTTTTAATATGCAAATTGTCGCCGAGGGTGTTGAGGATCAAGAGTCTCTGGAAACCCTGGCCAAACTCGGCTGTACCTTCGCCCAAGGCTACCATATCAGCAAGGCGTTGCCCGCGGATCAATTCCAGCGCTGGCTGCAGGAATACGCCGCTGACAAAGCAGTTTAAAGCGGCCAAGCAGAGTTTCACGGCAAACCCAACCCGCTATTGTGCATGTGACCTGTTTAGCAAATAACCGAGGCACAAAGTGACCTAGAGAATTTCTGCTATTCTTTTTCTAAGCCTCAGAGCAAAGAAAGACCAATAAAAGAGCAACCAAAACAGCGACGGCAATAGAAAGCACCGCAAGAAGCAGTAATAACAGAGATATTAAGTACCTACGAATACAAACGGACGTATAGAGAAGTACAAAAAATGATCGAGCAAATCCAGCAGCCAGCACTGGCAGACAGACAAAAAATTACCAGCCTGCCTCTTCATCAGGAACTGGCTCAGAGAAATGATTCAGACTATCAGGTAAGCACAGATATCGCCTCGGAATTGCGGGTTGCCACCCTCGCCTACCTGAGTATTCAACAGGAATTTAACCGCATGTGCAAAGCGGTCAAGGCTGGTCATAAACCGGATATCAAACGTCTTGATACCTATATTGAGGGGCTGGTCGACAGTATTATCCGCAATCCCGCCGCCGCAGTATGGCTGGCCAGGCTAAAAAGCAAAAGCAGCTATGCTCACCGCCACTGTATCTCCTGTGCCATTCTGTCTTCTGTTATGGGTCGCCAGCTGGGTTTAAATAGAGATGAGCTATTTCAGCTGGCACTATCGGGTTTATTGATGGATATCGGAAAACTAAACCTCTCCGAAGCCTTGTTACGCAAAACGACCGACCTGACCAGAGCAGAGCGGGCCGAGGCGCGTAGCCATATCCAGCTGGGCCTGGCGTTACTCGAAGACCAGCCACTGCCGGTAGAGGTGCTCTCTGCAGTGCGCCATCACCATGAACGCTTTAACGGCTGTGGCTATCCAAACCAGCTGGCAGGTACAGATATCCCCCTCTATGCACGGATAGCCGGTATTGTTGACTGCTACGATGCGATGACCAGTCCGCGCTACTATGCAACGCCAATACCGCACTCCGAAGCTGTTCTCAAATTGGCAGGCTGGCGTTCAAGACTCTTCCAAAAAGAGCTAGTCGATACCTTTATTCAGGCGATCGGCCTCTATCCGCCAGGATCACTGGTTGAGCTGACCAATGGAGAGGTTGCCGTGGTCAGTGATTACAAGGCGGGAATGGGCAGAAAGCCCAAATTAACCATTATTCTCGATGTGAATAAACGCCGTCTCAGTCAGAAGAAGGTACTTGCCCTCAGCGGCAAGGAAGGGACCATTGATATTGCGCGCAATCTGCCACCGGATGCCTATAACCTGGATCCGGAGGCACTTTTTTAAGCGTCCCAAAAGCAGTAGACAGAGGCTTACATCATGCGATTGCTGTTATCAGTCAGGCGTTCCCACCAGCGAAGCAGCAGTCGGTCTGCGCTTTCTTCGGCGGCAAAGCCAAGTCGTTGATGGAGCTTTTTCTTTAGTACATAGGCAACTTCATAGAGATCAGCCTCTTTAGAACGATCAACCAGATACTCGTCACTGGTCTGCAGATCATCGATCAGCGCAACATCCTTGGCGCGACGACCAAACCAGACTTCCCCAGTGGCAACCTTGGCAATATCTACCGCAGGGCGATGTTCGGTGACAAACTCTTTAAACAAGTCGTGGGTATCCTGAAGATCCTCAAGGAACTTTTCACGACCACTGGCGGTATTTTCACCAAACATGGTCAGGGTTCGCTTGTGTTCACCAGCCGTAAGTAGTTCAAACTCGACATCGTGCTTTTTGAGTACCTTGTTGAAGTTGGGCAGTTGAGCAACAACCCCAATAGAACCGAGAATGGCAAAGGGTGCTGCGAGAATTTTATCGGCAACACAGGCCATCATATAGCCGCCACTGGCCGCCACCTTGTCGACACAGACGGTCAGCGGAATATTGCGCTTGCGGATGCGATCCAACTGGCTTGAGGCTAACCCGTAGCTGTGAACCATGCCCCCGCCACTCTCAAGGCGAATCACTACCTCGTCCTTTGCGCTGGCCTGGGAGAGAATAGCGGTTACCTCCTCGCGCAAGTTGGTGACGGCTGAAGCGCTGATGTTGCCATGAAAATTAACCACAAAAACACGAGGTTTCTGCTCCACTGGGTTATCATCGGCAGCACTTTTCGCCGCTTGCTTTAGGGCTTTTTGTTGTTCCTTGGTTTTCTTCTGCTTTTCTTTTTGTTGTTTTTTAGCCTCTGCCTTGTGCAGCGACTCGTCCATAACCGCCAGCTTAATCGCGTCACTCATCTCGTCGTAGAGTTCATTCAGGGGGGTAATTTCCAAATGCCCCTTGTGGCCAGATTGTTTGTTTTTCTGGCTCAGGCCGACAATAACGCTGAGCACAATAATCACAGCGACAACAAAGGTAACAATTTTGGCAAAAAACAGACCGTATTCGAAAAGAAAATCCAAGGTAAGACTCCAGTTTGATAGTGATGGGCAATCAACAAATGCCTAATTATAGACTGAATAAGCTAACGCCACAGTAGCAGTTATTAGTAGCAGATCTAGCTTGCAGAGACCTGGCCAACAAAGTGTTCTATCAGGCGCCCAGACATGCTCTGAATAGAGGGTAATTTATCCGGCAGCTGGCTATAGTGAAACCAATCGGCCTCGGCAATCTCAACCTTATCCACGCTGATCGCCGTAGTTTTGGCATCGGCCAAAAAGCCGAGCATCAGTTGCCCGGGGAAAGGCCAGGTCTGGCTGCCGACATAGCGAATATTGTCAATATGGACACCAACCTCCTCAAAGACTTCTCTGTGCAGAGCCTGCTCGGCACTCTCTCCAGCCTCGAGAAACCCTGCCAGAGCACTAAATCTACCCTCGGGCCAGCTCGCCTGGCGACCTAAAAGACAGTACTCGCCATCAGTCACCACAACAATCACACAGGGGGAGATACGCGGGTAGAGGTTGAGATTACAGGGAACACACTGCCGTGCCTGGTCATCCAGCGACGCTGTTGTCGGCTGACCACAGGCACCGCAAAATTGATGATTCATTTGCCATTCAAGCATTTGCACGGCACGACTAGCCAGAGAAAATTCTTCGTCGGAAACAGTTCTCAACATTGACCGCAGGTCCATAAGGGTATAATCCGAGAGTGCATGGCATTCTGGCGAAAGGTCCCAGACCTCGCAGTCGACGCCTTGCCACTGACCGAGCAATAATCGTCGTTGACAGTAGAATTTCAACATATCAGCAGCACTGTTATCCACTACCAGCCGACTACTGCCCCGAGCAACCAGAATGTCCCGTCCGACAACAGGAATTATCAACAGGCCGCCATTGCTAGAAGTGGGCTTGTTGTTGGGGAAAAAAAGCTTAAGATTGTCTGGGAGCATACTGCTTTTCACACTGCTAATAAAATATTAAAAGACCACAGAGACTTGCATATTGGTGGGTCTACAGATACTGTTTGGGCTAAATTTTTTAGCAGTCTAACATGAAAGATTTTTCATCTTTTGGTGATCTAATAAAAACTTTGAAGTAAATATTCAAAAACTAAGGAACCTGTTATGCAACCGACACTGGCCCAGGCATTAAAAAAGAATTTTTTAGGCAATTCCCCAGATTGGTATGAAAAATCGATTATCGCCTTTCTAATTTTAAACCCACTGGTATTAATGGCCTTTGGTCCCTTTGTTACCGGATGGTTGTTGATCGGTGAATTTATCTTCACCCTGGCCATGGCCCTAAAGTGCTACCCATTACAACCCGGTGGTCTGCTCGCTATTGAAGCGGTTCTGCTCGGCCTGACCTCACCTGAAGCGGTCTATCAGGAGACGGTGAGTAACTTCCAGGTGATCCTGCTGCTGATGTTTATGGTTGCTGGCATCTACTTTATGCGCGACATGCTGCTGTTTACCTTTACCAAAATCCTTCTCGGGGTAAAATCAAAATCGACGCTCTCTTTCTTATTCTGTGCTGCCGGCGCTATCCTCTCTGCATTCCTCGATGCGCTGACAGTCACAGCGGTACTGATTACTATATCGGTGGGCTTCTACTCTGTTTATCACAAAGTCGCCTCGGGCAAGAAAATTGTCGATGAGGATCATGACCACAGTGATGACGACAATCTTCATGCGACGAATCGAGCAGACCTCGAACAGTTCCGCAGCTTTTTGCGCAGCCTGATTATGCACGGTGCTGTGGGTACAGCGCTGGGCGGTGTCACCACATTGGTTGGCGAACCACAGAACCTGTTGATTGCTGAGAAAGCCGGCTGGAACTTTATTGAGTTCTTCCTGCGCATGGCGCCGGTTACCATCCCAGTATTTTTCTGTGGTCTGATCACCTGTCTGCTACTGGAGAAATTTAAAGTCTTTGGTTACGGTACAGAACTGCCAGACAATGTTCGTCATATTCTTCAGCAATCCAGTGATCATGATGATTCGCGCCGTACCCAGTACGACAAGGCAACACTGATTATCCAGTCACTGGTAGCCGTTGTACTGGTATTCGGTCTGGCCTTTCACTGGGCACCAGTCGGTCTAATTGGCTTGATGATTATCGTTCTATTGACCGCGTTTAACGGTATTACAGAAGAGCATCGCATTGGCCACGCCTTCGAAGAGGCCCTGCCCTTCACTGCACTGTTGGTAGTGTTCTTCGCGATTGTTGCGGTTATTCATGACCAGCATCTGTTCTCACCGGTAATTGGCTGGGTACTGACCCTCGACGAAGCCATCCAGCCCGGCATGTTCTTCCTGGCCAATGGCCTGCTCTCTGCGATCAGTGACAATGTATTTGTCGCTACGGTGTATATCAATGAAGTCTCCGAGGCCTTAAAAGCCGGTGATCTGACCCGTGCACAGTTCGACAAGCTGGTTATCGCCATTAACACAGGTACCAACCTGCCAAGTGTGGCGACACCTAATGGCCAGGCAGCATTTCTATTCCTGCTGACCTCAGCCCTGGCGCCGCTCATTAGACTATCCTATATGCGCATGGTGTATATGGCGCTTCCCTACACCGTTGTTCTAACTGTGGTTGGCCTGGCGGGAGTGGTATACACCCTCTAGTGCACAATCAATAGCTTAAGGGCAATAAAAAAGGCCGGACTCTTGTGAGTGCGGCCTTTTTTTTTATTGCTTAAGCGACTAAATCGCTATGACTTCGCCTGCTCCTCGGCCTTGAGCTCCTTGCGCAGCACTTTACCAACGTTGGTTTTCGGCAAGTCATCGCGAAATTCAACACATCTCGGCACCTTGTAACCGGCCATGGTAGAGCGGCAAAACTCGATAACCTGCTCTTCTGTGAGGCTTGAATCACTGGCCACAACAAACATCTTGACTACTTCTCCAGCCTTTTCATCAGCGACGCCGATGGCCGCACATTCAAGAACCTGGGGATGCTGGGTTAACGCCTGCTCCAACTCATTGGGATAGACATTGAAACCAGAGACTATGATCATATCCTTTAGGCGATCGACAATTTTGATATAGCCATCACTGTCCATACTGACAATATCACCGGTATGCAACCAGCCATCGACTATAACTTCGGCTGTCTGTGCATCGCGCTGCCAGTAACCGCGCATAACCTGCGCGCCACGAACACAGAGCTCGCCGACACCGCCTACTTCCTGTTCAATACCCTTTTCATCAACGATCTTGATCTCGGTACCAGGAATAGGAATACCAGCACTTCCGATTTTTTCCATACCCGATGGATTCATCGAAATCACCGGTGAGGACTCGGTCATTCCATACCCTTCGCTGACTACACAGCCAGTCAGATTTTCCCAATCATTGGCCACAGAATCCATCAGCGCCATACCACCGGACAGGGTCCTTTTAAGCGGTGAAAAATCCAGCTTCTGAAAAGCTTTGTCCTGCATCAGGGCAACAAACAGAGAATTTAAACCACAGAAAATTTCAAACTTTACATTCTTGATGGCACCAACGAAGGCGGAAATATTACGTGGATCGGGGATTAATAAGCTGTGGCCGCGAACTGCCGGAACCAGACCCAAACTGAGCATAAAGGCATAGATATGGTAGAGCGGCAATGGCGACACAACCGTATGGTTCTCAATAGACTCCTCGCCGCTATTAACCATCGCCAGAGCCTGGGCAATATTATGCATTATTGAGCTCTGGGTGAGCATTACGCCCTTGGAAACACCGGTGGTGCCACCGGTGTACTGCAGTGCACAAATTTCATCCAGTGATGGGCTATGCAGAGGGTAATCGCTCTGTGCAGCGGGCGCTACAATCTGAGAGAACGGTGTAAAACCGCTTCCCGGCAGCGCTGGTCGCTTGCCCAGGATCTTTGTCATGGCAACCAGAAGTGTTTTCTTTGGCTGCGGCAAAAGATCGATGGCGCGGGTGACCACGACATGTTGAATACCTGTCTCCGGAAGCGCAACTGACAGCGTGTCATAAAACTGATCGAGAACCACCACCGCTTTGGCGCCAGAATCATTAAACTGGTGCACCAACTCGCGATGGGTGTACATCGGATTAGTGTTGACAATAACCAGACCGAGTTTCCAGGCAGCAATTACAACAACCGGGTATTGCAGTAAATTGGGAAGCTGCACTGCAATTCTATCGCCGGCCTGCAGATTTAGCTGGTGATAAAAAAAGGCGGCTGCCCGGTCGGCCAACTGATCAACTTCAGCATAACTCAGGGTCTGGCCGAGGCAGGTAAACGCGGGGAGGTCTGTAGAGGCTGCCAACGCCTGCTGCCAGAGATGCAATAAGGATTGCGCTGGAAGCTCCGGTTGTTGGTTCAAAAGCCCCATTTTTTTAAGTGCTTGATCTGCGGCATCTTGTACGCGCATAGCTTTACCCATCCATTTTATTATTTTTATGCTTTGTAAGCGTTTATTTTTATAGTAATTGTAATTTTTAGTTTGACGCTAAATTTTTATTTTTTTTATTCACAGGCAGCGAACTTTGACCGTCTATTTAGCGAGAAGTCTCATGCCCTTTTCCAATCCTGCCAGAGTCAGTGGATACATCTTACCCTCAACCAGCTCGCGGAGCATTAAAATTGATGGCGTATAGTCCCAGTACTGCTCCTGAACCGGGTTTAACCAGATCAGCTTGTCAAAGGTGTGACTCATACGCCCCATCCAGGCACTACCCGGCTCCTCATTATGATATTCGACACTGCCACCGGGGCTGTTAATTTCATAGGGCGCCATGGAGGCATCGCCGACAAATATCACCTTGTAATCCGAGGTGTATTTATTGAGTAAATCGTAGGTGGATATTTGCTCGTCGCGACGGCGGTGATTATCTTTCCACACATAGTCATAGAGGCAGTTGTGAAAATAGAAGTATTCGAGATGCTTAAATTCGCTCTTAGCCGCAGAGAACAGCTCTTCACAGAGGCGCACATAGGGATCCATAGAGCCGCCGATATCGAAGAAGATCAACACCTTCACCGCGTTGTGCCGCTCCGGCACCATTTTTATATCCAGCAGCCCGGCATTGCGCGCGGTACTGCGAACGGTATCGTCGAGATCCAACTGATCCGCCGACCCCTCACGGGCAAATTTACGCAAGCGGCGCAGGGCTACTTTGATATTGCGGGTGCCGATCTGTACTGAGTCATCGAGATCGGCAAACTGGCGTTCATCCCAGACCTTAACCGCACTGCCCTGACCACCCTCACCGCCAACCCGGATCCCCTCGGGATTAAAACCGCCGTGACCAAAGGGCGAGGTGCCGCCGGTACCGATCCATTTATTACCACCCTGATGGCGCTCCTTTTGTTCTTCAAGGCGCTTTTTAAACTCTTCGATTAATTTTTCCAGACCGCCGAGACTTTCAATCTTGGCCTTCTCTTCATCGCTAAAATGTTTCTCGAACTCTTTACGCAGCCAGTCCTCGGGAATAAGCGCTTCAATAATGCCATCGATATTCTCAAGATTTTTAAAGTAGGCACCGAAAGCGCGATCAAAGCGGTCGTAAAACTTTTCATCCTTAACTAGGCAGGTTCGCGAGAGCAGATAAAAATCGTCGAGGGAGCCAAAGGCGATATTTTTTTCCATGGCACTGAGCAGGTCCAGTAACTCTTTAATTGAAACCGGAACATTGGCGCGCTTGAGGCTGTAAAAAAAATTAATCAGCATAGAACAGTCGTAATTACTTAGCGGGCTTCACGACGGGTCATAAACGCCAATCGCTCAAGTAGATGAACATCCTGCTCATTCTTCAACAGGGCGCCATAGAGTGGCGGAATCGCTTTTGTGGGGTCGCGGTTAGTGAGAATATCCTCGGGAATATCATCGGACATTATCAACTTTAACCAGTCGACAAGCTCAGAGGTTGAGGGCTTTTTCTTTAAGCCGGGAATTTTGCGTACATCAAAGAAGATATCCAGCGCCTGATCGACCAGGGCCTTCTTGATCGATGGGAAATGTACGTCGACAATCCGCTGCATGGTCGTGCGATCCGGAAAATTAATAAAATGAAAGAAACAACGACGCAAAAAGGCATCGGGCAGCTCTTTTTCATTATTACTGGTAATAATCACGATTGGGCGCTGCACGGCTTTGATCGTCTCACCGGTCTCGTAAACATGAAACTCCATGCGGTCGAGCTCGAGCAGCAGGTCATTGGGAAACTCTATATCTGCTTTGTCGATTTCATCGATTAATAGCACAACCTGCTCATCGGCAGTAAAGGCTTGCCAGAGTTTTCCCTTGTCGATGTAGTTGGCGATGTCATTGACTTTTTCATTGCCGAGCTGGGAATCACGCAAGCGCGATACCGCATCGTATTCGTAGAGACCTTGCTGAGCCTTGGTTGTCGACTTTATATGCCAGGCCAGCAAGGGCTTGCCCAGGGATTTGGCGACCTCTTCTGCCAACAGGGTTTTACCCGTTCCCGGCTCGCCTTTGATCAGCAGTGGGCGTTGCAGCGCAACAGCTGCATTGACAGCCATCTGCAGCTCTTCAGTGGCTACATAGTTTTCTGTACCTTCAAATTTCATAGAATCCAAACCCTGATTATTATTTTTAAACACAACTAGCTGGGCATAATAAGCTAAAAATACAGGCCTTGAGCAACCCAATATGACTGCAGGGTTTTCTTATATTGGTAAATCGAGAATGCTGGCAGCAACGGGACCAGGGAATAAGCGCGGATAGGTTTCCAGAGGGCTCTGGGTAATAGAGCAAAAAGTGAAATAATTACTCGGTAGAATCTGCTTGTGCCTGAGGGCTCGCACCGCGAAGCCTCTTATCCCTAGCGGTGCCTTTCCTCGAAATCACTCTCCACAGTAGCCGCAGCAGCAGGTAGAAGAGGATCGCAAACATGGCCACAGCAATAATTGGCGCAAGCCCGCGCTGAAAACCCACATCAGCACCAGAGGCCATTACCCCCTCGTAAAGGCTGACAAAGAATGCCGGGGCCAGATGGCTATCGTCGCGATAGGCGGTAACCGGGGTCAGGAGAATCGAAGCGGCGATAAGAAACACAATATGGCGCAGCGTCATCCAGGCAGTGTTGCGCATTAACAGCCATAAAAACAGCAGCAGGCAGCCGGCACCAACACCGTATGCAATCCAGCCCTGTAAATAATCGTCAGCAGTAAACATCATCCATCAATCCATTTAATAATATGGTCTTCAATATCTTCATCTTTGACCTCCAGCTCCGAGACCACCTTGCCACGCAGAGATGCGCCGAAGCTATGAATCATCTCGTGATCACCGCTGCGCAGATGGTGCCATTCGGGCAATGACTGGCCTCCAGCAATCAGTCTGTAAGAACAGCTTTTAGGCAACCATGCCAGGGTGTTTATTTTATGTCGATCAAGTTTGATACAGTCATCAACAACCTTGTGGCGCCCTGGATAATCAGAACAGCGACACGACTCTGTATCCAACAGTTGGCAAGAGACATTTGTATAATAAATCTCGGCACTGTCATAGTCTTCAAGCTTGACCAGGCAGCATTTTGCACAGCCATCACAGAGAGATTCCCACTGGCTATCGCTCATCTCGGCAAGGGAAAGCGATTCCCACCAGGGCTGCACTTTCATGGACTATTACTGGCTTTAGCCAATTCAGGCGGTGGCATCTGCAGATAAAATCCCTGACCATCAAGGTCGTTCAAGACTGTTTTGATATCTGCCCGGGCTAATGTTTTGCGCTCGGTAAGTACCAGCGTTGTGACCAATAAGGGGTCACCAAAGCTGTTTAGCAGTGCTTCAGGAACTGACTGAAAACCTTTGCTGCGGTTGACATAGAGATACATCTCATCTCTGGTGGCTGTCTTGTAAATATCACAGAGTATTTTCACAGGTTGTCACTACTATCGATAACTGATTGCAGAGCCGGGGTGACCATAGCAACTCGCCAGCCAGCGGTAAGCCTACTCGGCCACTGGCAATTGCCATCGACCACACTGCGCAGAATCGACTCCAGCTCTTTTTTATTGCACATAAACTCTTTCGGAATAGCATGATCCTCTGCCAGGTCATTGAGCTTGCTGCGCATGGTCTTCATAACATCCGCCACCGCACGTGAAAGTGGCTGCGGTAGGCACTCGGGGATGTTGTCTTGATCCACATCAGCAATCAGCTGCAAAACATCGCTGCCAAAACGCTTAACCGAGCGCGAATACCAATCATCAATACGGTGTAACTGACCCATGGTCGTAGGCATATTGTTTGCCAACTCAAGAAGAACATTATCTTTGACGATATGCGAGCGCGGCTTATCGAGACTGCGGGCGGTGCTTTCACGCCAGTCACAGAGGTTTTTCAGCACTGCCAGAGAAGTGCCCTGCAAACGCCAGGCGCCCTTGATCCGCAGATAGTAATCCTCAGCCCTCTTGCGCTGTGCAGCATTAGCCATTAGACCGTTCATCTCTTCAATAAACCACTCCTGGCGCTGTTGCGCGACAAGCTGTTCCTGAAGAATATGATAGAGGCGGTGAAGATAGAGCACGTCGTCGGCGGCATAGCGTTTCTGGCGATCACTGAGCGGGCGCACCATCCAGTCGGACCTGGTATCCTCCTTGCCCAGTTCAATATCGAACATATGCATCACCAGTCGCGCATAGCCCATAGAGTAACCGATATTCACCAGCCCAGCGGCTACCTGAGTATCAAAAATATTTGTGGGCACAATCGACAAGGCATGGTCGAGTACTTCAAAATCTTCCCCCGGAGCGTGAAAAATAAGTACCAGCTGCGGTGACTCAAGTAACTCTTTTAGCGGAGCAAACTCATCAATCGCCAGTACGTCGATCAGCCAGCACTGCTGGCCATCGGAGAGCTGTATCAGAGCCAGCTTGGGAAAATAGGTATTGGTGCGCATAAACTCAGTATCTATCGCCAGTGATGACGAGGATCGCAGCTGATCGCAGAGTGTTTTCAGCGCCTGATTAGTGGCCACCCAATGATGGGTAGCCGAGCCAGATGTAGTGTTTACGGGAGCAGTCATTTACAGTGATTTCCTGCTCTGTAGAGCCATATTTAAAGTGCCACCATCAACGTATTCAAGTTCGCCACCCATGGGTACACCATAGGCAATACGCGATACGCAAACACCCAGCGCCTTGGCTTTGTCGGCGATAAAATGCGCTGTTGCCTCACCCTCTACGGTCAGGTTGGTGGCCAGAATCAATTCATTGACCGCACCCTTTTTAAGACGTTCGAGGAGCTGGTCGATACCCAACTGCTCTGGACCGACACCATCAATCGGTGAAAGATGCCCGAGCAGCACAAAATACTTACCGCGATAACTGCCTGCCTGCTCAATTGCGTAAAGGTCCGCCGGACTCTCAACCACGCAAATCTGCTCGGGAAGGCGGCTGCTATTGCTGCAGATAGTACAGAATTGATGCTCAGTTAAAGTACGGCACTCACCACAGCGCCCTACTCTGTCCACCGACTCGACAATGCTATCGGCAAGTCGTGAGGCGCCGCTGCGGTCGCGCTCAAGAAGATGCAGCGCCATACGCTGGGCGGATTTTGCACCGACACCGGGCAGCACGCGCAGTGAGTCAATAAGTTGATCGATTAAGTTTCCGTACAAAATTTGGCCTTTCGCAGTGAGTTAGAGGGGTTACAGGTGATTAAAAGGGCATTTTAAAACCGGGTGGTATATTCATACCACCGGCCATTTTACCCAGGGCATCTTTACTTTGGGCTTCAACTTTGCGTACCGCATCATTGACCGCTGCAGCAAGCAGATCTTCGAGAAACTCTTTGTCCTCCTGCATCAGTGAGGGATCGAGGGTCACTTGACGGACATCGTGACGGCCGGTCATAACCACTTTGACCATCCCGGCACCGGACTCGCCGGTGACTTCAGCATTCGCCGCCTGCTCTTGCATTTCGGCCATTTTGCCCTGCATCTGCTGGGCCTGTTTCATTAAATCATTGATATTCATAACTTCCTCAGAACGGACAACTGGTATTAATCTATGGGTTGCACTGAGCGCTCATCCACTGCGCCATCGAAGAGCTGTTTAAACCTGACCACGCTGGGATCCTCATTCAGCGTTTTTACGGCTGCGGCGAGACGCTCGGACTTCTCACGCAGGTTGGCGGCACGCGGCGTTTCCTTTTCGGCCACACCCAGACTAATCTCGACAGTCACTGGGGTTTTAAAATAGTCGCTGAGCGCATCACTGAACTGTTCCTGGTGGGCATCGTCATAGAGGCTGTTGTGATTGCTATCGATTAAGAAACGAAGCTCTGCGCCACTGCGGCCCAAATACAGGCAGTGACTGGCAATTTCACCTAGCGAGGCGACGATGGTTAGCTGTTTGCGCAGTTCAATCCAATTATTTGGGTTGAATTCGGCAAGGGAAATAGGTTGGTGTTCATTATCCTGGGACGCTAGAGGCTCTTGTTTAAAAGAAGCTGAGGGCTCTTGATTAGCTGAGGGCTCTTGATTAAAAGAAGCTGAGGGCTCTTTATTAGCTGAGGGCTCTTCATTAGAGGCAGCTGAGGGCTCTTGATTAGAGGAAGCTGAGGGCTCTTGATTAGAGGAAGCTGAGGGCTCTTTATTAGCTGAGGGCTCTACAGAGATTGCAGGCTGTGGTGCTGCAAACTGTGATTCCCAGGGTGGCCTATCTTCCTCGACTTGGGTTTTAGACTTTTTTACGCTGGGCTCCACCTCCGGTGGAACCAGGGTGGCATTAGTCGTTGCTGGACTTGGAGAAGCTGATGCTGAGTTCGACGGCGGCGTGGCGGCTGTTTGAGCGGCGGATGACAGGCCGGGTCCACGGGGAGAATTCTGCGGGCGAAATGCCAGCGCCCGGAGCATAACCATTTCAAAACCTGATTTGGCATCGGCTGATAATTCCAAGTCTTTGCGCCCCATAAGGCAGATCTGGTAGAACAGCTGCACATCTTCGCGGCTGACGTCGGCAGACAGGCTCAGTACTTCGCTGTAGTTGGCCAGTCCCTTATCCATCGCCTCGGGGACAGTTTGCACGATAGCGACCTGGTGCCAGATCGACAGCACATCAGCGAGGGCTGCATCATAGTCCGGGGTCTGCTCTGCCATTCTGGCGATAGCCGCTAATAGCGCTGGTCCGCTACCTGCTGACAGGGCCCGACAGATTTCGATCACATAGCTGCGCTCGATTGTTCCGAGCATGGCGCTGACATCAGCATCATTAATTTTGCCACCACCGTGACCTATGGCCTGATCGGTCAGGCTCAGGGCATCGCGCATACTGCCGTCAGCGGCACGGGCCAGGGACCAGATGCCCGCCTCTTCATATGGCACCTTCTCTTCACCGAGGACAAATTGCAAATGCTCAGCAATCCGCTCGGGGCTGAGATTTTTCAAATTAAACTGCAAACAGCGCGATAGTACGGTGATCGGAAGCTTTTGCGGATCAGTGGTCGCAAACAAAAACTTCACATGGGGCGGCGGCTCTTCGAGAGTTTTTAACAGTGCAGCAAAGCTGTTTTTCGACAGCATGTGCACCTCATCAATCAGGTATATTTTATAGCGGCCACGGGCCGGGGTGTACTGAACGTTATCTAGCAGATCGCGCATATCGTCAACGCCGGTGCGCGATGCAGCATCCACTTCAATCAGGTCGACAAAACGACCTTGGTTAATTTCATTACAGGCCGAACACTCGCCACAGGGCACCGAGCTAACGCCGGCTTCACAGTTGAGACACTTGGAGAGAATTCTGGCGATGGTGGTTTTACCCACACCGCGGGTGCCAGTAAATAGATAGGCGTGGTGAAGACGGTTGTTATCCAAGGCATTAATCAATGCCTGCAACACATGTTGCTGGCCTGCCATCTCGGCAAAAATACGCGGACGCCACTTGCGGGCAAGGACTTGATAACTCATCTCAACAGGTCTGCAAATAAAAAAACCATTATAGGCAGATATACCCAGCGCGGAAAGAGCCTTTTAGTATGAGCCCTCTAATAAAAATCTCTGATAGATAACCACAACCAAACCCACCAGAAAGCCTAGGCGTCGCCACTACAAAGTAAGATTTATCACATTCGCTTAGAATGAAGTGAGGTAAATAAGGAAGGAGATTCCTCGTCGCTATGCTCTGTCGGAATGACACAGCAGGGGATTGCTCGTCGCTGCGCTGTGTTGGAATGACATTGGAGAGGATATTAATGGCGGTGACCCTCACCAGCCACACCCCGGCACACAGCGTCACCACTACCGTTGCTCCCTTCCGGGCCTGGCGGGGTTCGCGGTTGGCTGTTGCGAGGGGACCAATGAGGGACACCATAAATCGCAGCGCGGGATTATCGGGGGTTTACACCCCAAGTGCAACCGCTATAACGACTATTGACGATTATAAGATCAACTCGGATAAAAAAACCCAAAAGCCAGCGCAGCTAACTATGAAAACAACCGAAAACTCAGCCTTCACTTACTCAGAAAGCTTGTTTACACTGACCCTCGCCTTGCATAGTGAGCGTTAGGCCTCTACAACAACAATTAAGGATGTTTAGTCGATGAAGCGGCAGGTATTAGGTTCAATTTTTACGCTCTGTTCAATCTCCGTATTAACTCTGCTCTCAATGCTTGCTCTCAGTGGCTGCGGCTCATCAGAAAACAATGTCGCATCCGGCAACCGCACTGGCACATTGCACTGGGGCAACGGCACAGAGCCGCAGAGCTTGGATCCCCATATAGCCACTGGCGTACCGGAACACAAAATTAT
>ERZ1048068.923-NODE-923-length-24456-cov-5.860047_pt1 | contig 24456 bp, 19 predicted proteins | sample MGYA00383098_ERZ1048068 | MGnify/ENA primary metagenome ERZ1048068 (study PRJEB29581, sample SAMEA5548368) | metagenome | biome: marine; feature: coastal; material: water | depth 1 m | study: Short-term variability in the microbial, nano- and picoplankton dynamics... | reverse complement strand
AACAAGAGGGCGAATAACTTTACTAATCCTTTATTTTGCATTTTGAATTATTTTGGTCTGCTTTAATTTGTAAACGAGCAAATATATGATTTACGAAGTAATTTGCCAATAGATTTTTGGTTTTAATAAAAAAAGCACCACAAAAATAGTGGTGCTTTAATTTTTAATAGTTTTATGCTTATTGATCGACTATAAATTTAGAAGTCCATTGGTCTTTTGAACGCCTTCGGCACTTCGCTGAAGATGTTCTTTTTCAGCCGTACTTAATTCTATTTCGACAATGCGCTCGATTCCGTTGGCACCCAAAACAACTGGAACACCAATACAGAGATCTCTGAGGCCATATTCCCCATCCAACAAAGTAGAACATGGGAATATTTTCTTTTGATCACAAGCAATCGCCTGCACCAAACCACTTACCGCTGCACCTGGAGCATACCATGCCGATGTCCCTAATAATTTTGTTAACGTAGCGCCACCTACTTTAGTATCTTCCTTTACTTGTTCCAAACGTTCTTGTGAAATAAACTCAGATACTTTGATGCTGTTGCGTGTAGCATGAGAAATTAATGGCACCATACCTACATCGCTATGTCCACCAATTACCATACCATCTACATCACTAATGGGGGCTTCGAGTGCTTCAGCCAATCGATATTTGAAACGTGCCGAATCCAACGCTCCACCCATTCCAATGATTTTGTGTTTTGCTAGTCCTGTTACTCTATGCGCCAAATAGGTCATGGTATCCATTGGATTACTCACAACAATGAGTACCGTTTCAGGCGAATGTTTTACTAAATTTTCTGAAACTGTTTTTACAATTCCTGCATTGATTCCGATAAGTTCTTCACGAGTCATCCCTGGTTTTCTTGGAATTCCTGAAGTTATCACACAAATATTGCTGCCAGCAGTTTTTGCATAATCATTGGTTGTACCTGTGATTTTTGTATCAAAGCCATTGAGCGATGCACATTGCATCAAATCCATGGCCTTGCCTTCGGCATAGCCCTCCTTGATGTCCAATAAAACAACTTCGGAGGCAAAATTTTTGATGGCAATATATTCGGCACAACTTGCTCCAACGGCGCCTGCGCCTACAACAGTAACTTTCATTTTTTTATTTATTTTTTGATGATTGAATTATTAAGATTCTTTGTCTGTGTATTTAATATTTAGGGTATGACAAATGTACTGATAATTGTCGTTTCTTGAGCTTAAAAACCAAAATTAATACCCAAAGATGCACTATCATATTCCGCAATGGTATAATCTGCATTAATCCCAAAAAAAGCGAGTTTTAATGATGCTCCAAAGGTTGTTCTCATGCCCGATATTTTATTGGTAATAGAAATTGGATTTATTATATCATCCGAACTGACTGTTCCGTTTACAATTTTATATCTTCCTAACAATTCAGTAGTCGTTTTACCCTGAATCAACCCTACCGAACCATAGAAATTGATGATCTTCAATTTGGTTCCTACAACCAACTGATACAACATAGAGTTGACATCTAACGTCATTTTTTGATTTTCACCTGCTACGATATTAGAGGAAGTAAAATCATAAACACCATCCAAATGAGTGTATGCAATCACCGCTGAAATCGCTACCGGAAGCACCTTGCTTGCAGGTAACCATGAAATCAAATTTTGTTGAATCCCGAACCCATAAGCATTTAACTCAGCATCTTGATAAGCCAATTTTGGGACTACCCTTGCTTTGATTTGTGTGCCTTTCAATGGTGAAAAGCTTGCTTGTAAAAATGCTGTTGGAATAAAACTAGATTCAGAAGAACTTATTCCGCCTGGAAGTGACACAGTGACTTCTTGATTTCCAAAAATGGGATCATCATAAGTCAAAATTACGGTTTCACTAGATGAGGCGCCAAATACAGTAGGGACAACTTTAGTCGAACTGTTGTCCTGAAAACGAATGTTTTCAAAATCTGAAGCCACCATATTAAAGCTTGTCTTTTCGTCTTTGATAAAACTCGTATTTCCAACAACGGAAATTTCGAAACCAAATCTTCGCAGAGATTTAGCATTGTTGAACCAACCATTGGAAATACCATATACAAGACCTTCGGTTGCAGGTGCGATGTAATGTTTTGCAAAGCGTTGGGTATCGGCAACTCCAGCAGCAAGTAACTCATTAATGTTTTCTTGGGCATTGCTTGTGCTAAATACACAAAAAAACAACAAATAGATGACTTTAAAACTCCTCATAATTTAGATTTCTAAAATTAAAAAACCTTCATATCAAACGAAATGCATGAAGATGAAGGTTTGTTGTATTCATAACATTAAAATTTACGCATCAATATTGGCATAAATTGCATTTTTCTCGATAAATTCTCGACGTGGTGGTACATCATCACCCATAAGCATAGAGAAAATTCGATCGGCTTCTGTACCATTATCAATTTGAACTTGTCGTAAAGTTCTAAATTCTGGATTCATGGTGGTATCCCACAACTGACTTGCATTCATTTCTCCAAGACCCTTGTAGCGTTGTACATTGACAGCACCGCCAAATTGCTCTGCGATATCATCTCGTTCTTTATCATTCCAAGCGTACTGCTTTTTCTGACCTTTTTTGACCAAGTACAAAGGCGGAGTTGCTATGTAAACATGTCCACTTTCTATTAATTCTTTCATGTAACGGAAAAAGAAGGTCAAAATCAGTGTAGCAATATGACTTCCATCAATATCGGCATCACACATGATGACAATTTTGTGGTAACGCAATTTTGAAAGATTCAATGCTTTGCTGTCTTCTTCTGTTCCAATAGTTACACCAAGTGCAGTAAATATATTTTTGATTTCTTCATTTTCAAAAACTTTGTGTTGCATGGCCTTTTCGACATTGAGGATTTTTCCTCGCAGCGGTAAAATGGCTTGAAACGCACGATCACGACCTTGTTTGGCTGTTCCTCCAGCCGAATCTCCCTCGACCAGAAACACTTCACATTTTGCAGGATCTTGTTCCGAACAGTCACTCAGTTTTCCGGGAAGACCTCCAATACTCATGACAGTCTTGCGTTGTACCATTTCTCTGGCCTTTTGGGCTGCATGACGTGCCTGTGCTGCTAAAATTACTTTCTGGACAATAATTTTCGCATCATCAGGGTGTTCTTCTAGATAGTCGGTCAACATTTCTGAAACCGCTTGACTCACAGATGAAGAAACTTCTCTATTTCCAAGCTTTGTTTTTGTTTGACCTTCAAATTGTGGCTCGGCAACTTTTACTGAGATGATAGCTGTCAATCCTTCTCTAAAATCGTCTCCTGCTATATCAAATTTTAACTTTTCGAGCATTCCTGATTCATCTGCATACTTTTTTAGTGTATGTGTCAATCCTCTTCTAAATCCTGTAAGATGGGTTCCCCCTTCGTGCGTATTGATATTGTTGACATATGAATGCAAATTCTCTGCATATGAAGTATTGTAAATCATAGCAACCTCTACAGGAATGCCATTTTTTTCACCTTCAAAAGCAATGACAGATTTCATGATGGGCTCACGAGTTTCGTCCAAATATTTGATGAATTCTGAAAGTCCCTCTTCTGAAAAGAATGTTTCGGATACGTATTCCCCTTTTTCATCTTTTTCTCTTTTATCTACGATAATAACTGTAATGCCTTTGTTCAAATAGGCCAACTCACGCATACGACTAGAAAGTGTTTCGTAGTTGTATTCAAGAGTTTGAGTGAAAATTTGTGAGTCTGGCTTGAACGTAACTATTGTTCCTCGTTTGTCTGTAGTTCCGGTAGATTTTACAGGATACATGGCTTTCCCGCGTTCATATTCTTGTTCCCAAATTTTCCCATCTCTGTGAACGGTGGCTTTTAAATTTGAAGAAAGTGCATTTACACAACTTACCCCAACACCATGCAATCCACCAGAAACTTTATACGAATCTTTATCAAATTTTCCTCCTGCACCAATCTTAGTCATCACGACTTCTAGAGCCGAAACACCTTCTTTTTTATGTAATCCAACAGGGATACCACGGCCGTTGTCTTCGGTAGTGATGGAATTATCTTCGTTGATGGTTACAGTAATTTTGTCGCAATGCCCTGCTAATGCTTCGTCAATAGAATTATCAATAACTTCATATACCAGGTGGTGTAGTCCTCGAACACCCACGTCACCAATGTACATTGACGGACGCATGCGCACATGTTCCATCCCCTCTAGGGCCTGAATACTATCAGCAGAATATTGGTTTTTGTTTATCTCTTCACTCATTTTGTTTGTTTAGTTTTTCGTCTGCAAATTTTACAGCTAAACAAATATAATTATTCCCAAAACGAATTAGAAGTGGTTTTTAGAGAATTTCATTAAAATTATTAACAATTACCACATCTGACTGAAATGCGCTGAAATGCGCCAAAAAAGGGTTTAAAATAAATTTAGTTGTTTTTAAGTTTTTATTTAAACCAAAAAAAACAAAATAATTGCTTAGAAGCTTTTATTTGAACTCTTATTTATTAGTCGTACGCTTGGTCATGTACTTTTGCGACTGCTCTACCACTTGGATCGTTCAAGTTTTTGAAGGCCTCGTCCCATTCCAAAGCGATTTTTGTACTACACGCCACACTAGGTTCTTGTGGTACACAAAGTGCTGCTGCTTCACTTGGAAAATGAGATTCAAAAATTGATCTGTAATAAAATTCCTCTTTACTGAGCGGAGTTTGAATTGGGAATCTAAAATGAGCATTTTCCATTTGTTCATCAGAGATTTCTTGCTCTACAAGTGCTTTGAGGGTATCGATCCAACTGTACCCCACACCATCACTAAATTGTTCTTTCTGACGCCATGCCACACTTTCTGGCAACATATCTTCGAATGCCTTGCGAACAACCCATTTTTCCATACGCTCCCCATTGATCATTTTATCTTTGGGATTGATACTCATGGCTACATCCATGAATTCTTTATCTAAAAATGGTACACGCCCTTCGATGCCCCAAGCCGCCAAACTTTTGTTGGCACGCAAACAATCATACATGTGCAATTTGTCGAGTTTACGTACAGTCTCCTGATGAAACTCTTTATCATTTGGGGCTTTATGAAAATATAAATATCCGCCAAAAAGCTCATCAGCACCCTCACCAGAAAGCACCATTTTGATGCCCATAGATTTAATCACTCTAGCCATCAGGTACATTGGTGTACTGGCCCGAATAGTCGTAGTATCATAGGTTTCTAAGTTATAGACTACGTCTTTAATAGCGTCTAAACCTTCTTGAATTGTGAACTTTATTTCGTGATGAACAGTACCAATATGATCGGCAACTTTTTGTGCAGCGGCTAAATCTGGCGACCCTTCTAATCCTACTGAAAAAGAATGTAATTGTGGCCACCATGCATCTGTAGTATCACCAGATTCTACTCTTTTTTGAGCATACTTTTTGGCAATAGCAGAAGTGACTGAAGAATCTAACCCACCTGAAAGTAAAACACCATATGGCACATCACTCATAAGCTGCCTGTGTACAGCTGCTTCTAATGCTTCTTTGATTTTTTGAATGCTTGTTTCATTGTCTTTTACAGCATCGTAATCTTTCCAATCTCTGTTGTACCAACGTACAAATTCTCCGTTCTTACTATGTAAATAATGGCCTGGAGGAAACAATTCAATTTTTGTACATGTAGATTCTAGCGCTTTGAGTTCTGAAGCAACATAAAAAGTCCCATTTTGATCCCATCCAATGTATAATGGAATTATACCCATGTGATCGCGAGCTATAAAATAAGAGTCTTGCTCTACATCATATATAGCAAATCCAAAAATACCATTAAGATCGTCTACAAAATCGACTCCTTTTTCTTTGTAGAGTGCTAAGATAATTTCGCAATCACTTTGCGTCTGGAATTCATATTCAGACTGCAAACTAGACCTCAATGCTCTATGGTTATATATCTCGCCATTGGCAGCCAGCACCAGTTGTTTATCTGGACTAAACAAGGGTTGTTTCCCAGATGCTGGATCAACAATGGCCAAGCGCTCATGCGCCATAATGGCTTTTTTATTATCAAAAATTCCACTCCAATCTGGACCTCGATGTCTTATTTTTTTTGACATTTCCAAAATTTGAGGTCTTAAAATTTCACTTTTTTGTTTCAAATCGAAAGCACAAACAATTCCGCACATGGTTTTTTATTTTAAATTAAAGGGCAAATATTGAAATAAAGTTTCATATTGTAAACATTTTTAATTAAAATAGTTTCATATTATAATTAAAAAAATAAAATAAGCACAATAGTGACATAAAAAATGTAAAAAACACATATCCAGCTTTCACTATGTAAGAAAATAATTAAATAAAACTAAGGAATGTTCAAATATTTGTGTGTTTGCAAAGAAATTTTCCATTTTGGATGCTTCATAACGTATTCTACTATATAAGACGTTACTTTTTCGCGCACACTCCATTCTGGCTGGAGGTATAGAATACAGTCTTGATCTACTTTTGCAGCTTGTTCTTCTGCAAATTTAAAATCATCCTTGTTATAGACAATTACTTTTAACTCATTTGCTTTTGAATACACCTCTAGAGTAGGAAGTTTGCGTTTTTTTGGAGAAAGACATATCCAATCCCAATCACCAGTTAATGGATAGGCCCCAGAAGTCTCAATATGGGTGTTTAACGTTTTTTGCTTTAACAAAGATGTAAGAGGATTCATGTCCCACATTAGGGGCTCGCCTCCTGTCACCACAATAGTGTCGCTGAACTCTGCGGCTTGGTCCACAATTGTTTCTATAGAAGTAGGTGGATGTAACTTCGCATCCCAACTTTCTTTGACATCACACCAATGGCAACCAACATCACAACCTCCAACACGTATAAAATAAGCAGCAGTTCCTTTGTGGTAACCCTCCCCTTGTATGGTATAAAACGCTTCCATAAGCGGAAGCATTTTTCCGGCATCGACAAGATTTTGAATTTCTGGTTTTAGCATAGAATGCAAAAATAGTTTACAGATTTTTGTTTAAGTAAGAAAACTTCATTTATTTTACCTAAACCTACTTCGTTATGACATCAAAAAAAGATTTCTTCAATCATATTACTCAAGGACACACGTTTAAAGGCGATTCCATTATTTTGGGTGCAGCTACTCTTGATCAAAAAACCCTAACAAACGCTTTTGTAAAAGTTCCCCTAAAAACCATGAATAGACATGGGCTTATTGCGGGTGCTACGGGTACTGGAAAAACAAAAACACTGCAAGTTTTGGCCGAACAATTGAGTGAAAATGGAGTGCCAGTCGTACTTATGGACATTAAAGGAGATCTTAGTGGATTGGCCAAATCAAGTCCTGGACATCCAAAAATTGACGAACGACACAAAGCTATTGGACTCCCATTCGAACCAAAAAAATTCCCTGTTGAATTCTTTTCTATCTCTGAACAAAATGGAGTACGGCTGAGAGCAACAATCAGTGAGTTCGGCCCTGTACTCATTTCACGAATTCTAAATTTGACTGAGACACAGTCTGGAATTGTTGCGGTTATTTTTAAGTATTGTGATGACCACCAACTCCCACTTCTCGACTTAAAAGATTTCAAAGCCATGCTAAACTTTGCTACTAGCGAGGGCAAAGAAAAGTTTCAAGGTGAATATGGACGAATTTCAAAAACTTCAACAGGAGCAATTTTGAGGCGTGTTGTAGCGCTTGAACAACAAGGAGCAGAATTGTTTTTTGGTGAGGAAAGTTTTGAGGTTAAAGATTTTGAACGGACGACTAATGATGGGCAGGGTTATATCAACATCATAAGGCTGGATGATGTACAAAATCGACCAAAACTATTCTCCACATTCATGCTTTGCTTGTTGGCTGAGCTATTCGAGACTTTTCCTGAGGAAGGTGATTTAGATAAACCAAAATTAGTATTGTTTATCGATGAGGCACACTTGATTTTCAATGAAGCATCAAAAAAACTTTTGCATCAAATCGAATACACCATCAAACTTATTCGAAGCAAAGGCATTGGTATCTATTTTGTTACCCAAAACCCAACCGATGTTCCTGAACAAGTTTTAGGGCAATTAGGATTAAAAATTCAACATGCATTACGCGCTTTTACCGCTAAAGACCGAAAGACTATAAAATTAACGGCACAAAATTATCCAGATACCACCTTTTTTGATACAGAAACAACCCTTACCTCTATGGGTATTGGCGAAGCACTAGTGACTGCTTTGGACGAAAAAGGCCGACCAACACCACTGACAGCTACACTGATGCGCGCACCAAAAAGCCAAATGGATATTCTTAGTCCACAAGAATTATCTGCTCTTATGAAGACTTCTCAACTTTCAGAAAAATACAATAAAACAATAGATCGAGAAAGCGCATATGAACTGCTAGGCGCAAAGATCAAGAAAATAAATGCTGCGAAACCAAAACAAAAAACAAAGCAAACCTCTTACAGACGAAAATCGCAACGCCAAAACCCTATTGTAAAAGTTCTGACAAGCGCGACTTTTATACGAGCTGTATTTGGAATTCTAAAAAAAGTCGTTTAGTATTGTACTCACTAAAAATTAACCATGAAGAATTTACTAATTCCTTTTTTTGCAATCACACTTTTTTTGACTGCTTGCAACACTTCTCCAAATCCTTTTTTAATCACCAAACAAACTGTTGGCAAACTAAATGACTCTACAAAAGTTAAGGATTTAAAACGTGTTTTTGAAGCCGATTCGTTGAGTCAATTCATTGGCGGTGATGAGTTCACAGGAAATACCAACATCATTAAAGTTTTTGAAAAAGGAACACAAAAATTGCTTTTGGAACTCACCCCTAAAGAAGCTCTAGACTCATTATCTACAATACAAAATGTTCGAATCATTGACAATCGTTACAAAACAAAAAAAGGTCTTGATAAACTCTGTGATTTCAGTTGCTTATCAGCTAATTATAACATTTCAGGTGTTCAAAATACACTTAGAAACTTAATTGTTTCCGTTGACGAAATCAATGCTTACTTTACAATAGATAAAAATGAATTACCTGAGGATTTACGCTACGATATGAATAAAAAAATTGAAGTCATTTCAATTCCCCCTACGGCAAAAATCAAAGATTTTTTCATTCAATGGTATTAATTTAAACCCATTAATATGCAAAATTTTCTTCCAAGATTTATTGGATCTATTCTTAATGTCATAGGGTATTTGAATTTGAAAATAGCTTCAAAATGGGCTTTAGATTTATTTTCAAGACCCCTTAAAGGACGCTACAAAACAAACCTTCCCATTTTGGTATCTGCAGAGCAAAGCGTACTTTATTTTGAGCAATTACCCATCTCAACTTATATGTGGCCTGGCAAAAAAGGGACTGTATTGTTGGCGCATGGATGGGAGAGTAATTCTGGACGATGGAAAAACGTAGTGCATGCACTTCAAAAATCTGGATATGCTGTTGTCGCATTGGATGCACCAGCACATGGGGCCTCTGGAAGTACCAGTTTTAATGCTGTTTTGTATTCAAAATTTATTGAAGTGGTCTGTAAAAAATTTAAGCCCTCTGTTTTAATAGGTCATTCGGTAGGTGGCATGGCGATTTCCTTCTTTATGAAAAATAGTGGATACCAGTTAGCGAGCAAACTTATATTTTTGGGTGCACCAGCTGGTTTTCCTGGAATTTTTAAAAATTACACAGACCTGATGGGGTTCAACACTAGAGTCAGACGCGGAATTGAAGAAAGAGTTGTAGACAAATTTGGTCAACCTTCGGAATATTTCAATACAGCTCAATTTATGAGCAAAATTGACTGCAAAGGACTCATCATTCATGATCAAAGGGACCCCGTAATTCCTTATTCGGACGCTATAGAAATTCAAACCGCTTTTAGAAACAGTTCACTCATCACGACAAATGGACTGGGACATGGACTAAAAGGAAAACTTGTAATCAACCACATTCTTCACTTTTTGAAGGATTAAAGTTTTGTACCTTTACGGCATGGATTCAACCCTCACCAGATTGAATAAATTTTTAAGTGAAGCAGGTTATTGTTCACGTCGTGCTGCCGACAAACTCATAGACGAAGGGCGAGTAACCGTCAATGGTAAACATCCTGAAATGGGAACAAAAGTCAGTCCCTCTGATGAAATTGCTGTTGACGGAACTGTCATTTCAAAACGAAAAAAATCGCATGTTTATATTGCGTTTAATAAACCTGTAGGCATTGTTTGCACAACGGATACACGAGTTGAAAAAAATAACATTATTGATTTTATCAATTACCCCTCCAGAATTTTTCCTATTGGACGGTTGGATAAAGACAGTGAGGGACTCATTCTGTTGACTGATGATGGTGACATTGTCAATAAAATATTACGTTCGAGTAACAATCACGAAAAAGAATATATTGTCGCTGTAGACAAACCCATTTCTCAAACATTTATTAAACACATGTCCAATGGGGTGCCAATTTTAGACACAATCACAAAACCCTGTAAAGTTCAAAAACTCAGTCGAAATAGCTTTAAAATTATTTTGACACAAGGACTTAACAGACAAATTAGACGTATGTGTGAATACCTTGGTTACGAGGTAGAAACACTGCAACGTGTGCGCATCATGAACATTCATTTGAAAAGTGCTGTTGGAAGCTACCGTAATTTAACTTCTGAAGAATTGAATACGCTAAATGAGGCTTTAAAATCTTCAAAAAAAACATGGTAAAACATAAAAAAATATCCCCTTTTCATTTGGCGATCCCTGTATGGAATCTTGACGAATGTAGATTTTTTTACAGAGAAATTCTTGGGTGTAAGGAAGGGCGAAGCAGTACACATTGGACTGATTTTGATTTATTTGGGCATCAATTAGTACTGCATTATAAGCCGAAATCTACTGAGCAAATTCATGCTAATGAGGTAGACGGAAAACAAGTTCCCGTACCTCATTTTGGAGTTGTATTACCTTGGGATGAATTTCATGAGTTTTCAAAACATCTTCGAGCGAAAGGCGTACAATTTGTCATTGAACCCTATATCCGGTTTGAAGGTGGGGTTGGTGAACAAGCAACTTTATTTTTCCTAGACCCCTCAGGGAATGCTTTAGAGTTCAAGGCGTTTAAAGATCCGCAACAACTCTTCGCTAAATAATCCTTTTTTTAAGGTCTTTTTCGCTCGCATGCAAGCAGTGTATTTTTCAGCAACATGGCAATGGTCATTGGGCCAACACCACCTGGTACTGGTGTGATGTGACTGGCTTTTCGGGAAACACTTTCAAAATCTACATCACCAGCAATTCTGTATCCTCGCTTTTTAGAATCGTCCGGCACACGTGTTATCCCCACATCTATGACAACAGCATCTTTTTTGACCATATCGGCTGTCAAAAATTCTGGGATCCCTAGTGCAGCAATCACTATATCGGCTTCTTTAGTTAAGGCCGCTAAGTTGGTCGTTCGGCTGTGTGCAATGGTAACTGTTGCGTTTCCAACGGGACGTTTTTGACTCATCAAAATACTCATTGGTCGACCGACAATATGGCTTCGACCGATCACAACAACGTGTTTCCCTGAAGTTGGAATTTCATAACGCTCCAAAAGCTCCATTATTCCAAATGGTGTAGCAGAGATAAACGTTGGTAAATCTAAGGTTAGACGACCTACATTCATGGGGTGAAATCCATCTACATCTTTGTCGGGGTCTACGGCCATCAATACGTTTTGTTCATCAATATGCTTGGGTAAGGGTAGCTGTACAATAAATCCGTCTATTTCAGGATTGTTGTTTAACTGCTGAATTTGATTAAGTAGTTCATCTTCAGAGGTTTCTTCTGGTAGCTCAATGAGTGTAGATTCGAACCCTACAAGCTGACAGGCCTTAACTTTGGCGCCAACGTAAGTCATACTAGCACCATTGGTTCCGACTAAAACAGCAGCCAAATGTGGCGCACGCTTGTTCTGTTGTTTCATTACAGAAACTTGAGTTGCTATTTCTTCCTTGATTTTGGCGCTTGTTTGTTTTCCGTCAAGTAATATCATATTGAATTGTATGGCTGCCTTATCTTGGCATATTTTTCATCATTTGCATCATGTTTCGGCCTTTACCGCCTTGCATCATTTTCATCATCTTACTCATTTGGTTGAATTGCTTCATGAGTTTATTGACTTCTTGAACTGAAGTCCCAGAGCCAGTCCCAATGCGTTTTTTGCGGCTCGCATTGATGATTGAGGGGTTAGAGCGCTCTTTGGGAGTCATGGAATGGATAATGGCTTCAATGTGCTTGAATGCATCATCGTCGATGTCTACATCTTTCATCATTTTGCCCATGCCTGGTATCATGCCCATGAGGTCTTTCATATTCCCCATTTTCTTGATTTGTTGAATTTGCGTCAAGAAATCATCGAAGCCAAATTGATTTTTGGCAATTTTCTTCTGGATTTTTCGTGCTTCTTGTTCGTCAAATTGTTCTTGAGCACGTTCAACCAAAGACACCACATCACCCATGCCCAAAATTCGATCGGCCATACGTGCTGGATAAAACACATCGATGGCTTCCATTTTTTCACCTGTACCAATAAATTTGATAGGTTTATTAACGACCGATTTTATTGAAATAGCGGCTCCACCTCGTGTATCTCCGTCTAATTTTGTTAGGATAACTCCATCAAAATTTAATATATCGTTAAACGCTTTAGCGGTATTCACAGCGTCTTGACCAGTCATCGCATCAACAACAAATAAAGTCTCTTGTGGTGTAACGGCTTTATGGATGTTGGCAATTTCGGTCATCATCTCTTGATCTACTGCCAATCGCCCTGCAGTATCTATAATGACCACATTACATCCTTTAGATTTGGCCTCTGCAATACCTGCTTTGGCTATGGCAACGGGGTCATTGTTCCCAGGGTCACTGTATACCTCTGCACCTACTTGCTCACCTACAATATGCAATTGATCGATGGCTGCTGGACGGTATACATCACAAGCTACCAGCATGGGCGTTTTGGATTTCTTTGTCTTGAGGAATTGTGCTAATTTTCCTGAAAATGTTGTCTTGCCTGATCCTTGTAACCCAGACATCAAAATGACAGATGGTGTAGCAGAAAGATTGATGCCCTCTGCATCGCCGCCCATGAGTTCTGTGAGTTCATCTTTTACAATTTTGACCATCAATTGGCCTGGTTGCAAAGTCGTAAGTACATTTTGTCCAAGTGCTTTTTCCTTAACACTATTGGTGAACTCTTTAGCGATTTTATAATTGACATCAGCATCGAGCAAAGCACGGCGAACTTCTTTGAGCGTTTCTGCAACATTGATCTCGGTGATGCTTCCATGTCCTTTGAGGACGTGGAGTGCTTTATCTAATTTTTCACTTAAACTATTAAACATTGGGCATAAAAATTTAAGCTACAAAAATAGCGAATTATTTTATTTTTTTGTGCTAAATAAGATGTTAAACCGTGAATAAAATTCAGCGTTTTTATAAAATTGACTAAGGAGTAGAACTTGAAACTTGAAGTAATTTTCCGTTGTAAAACTTTTGACCTGTTTTTGAAAATTCAAAAATATATGTAGCCATTTCGATGGGTGTTGTGGGGGCTTTATACCCAGGAAATGCTTCTGCCAACATCTCTGTTTGTACAGCACCGAGTGCTAAAACATTGAATGAGGGCCCTTTTTCTTTGTATTCTTCAGCCAATAACTCGGTAAGAGTGATTACAGCACCTTTACTTGAACTGTAAGCCGATAATCCTGCAAATTTCATCGATCCTTGTACACCTCCCATAGAACTTATGGTGACTACATGCCCATTTGAGGGGATGAAAGGCAAAACTCGTCTTGTGAGTTCGGCAACTCCAAAAACGTTGGTGCCATAAACTTGTTTAAATTCATCAAAAGTTGTTTCTGCAAAGGGCTTATTGATAATCGAACCCGCATTATTGATGAGTATGTCTACATGAGTCCATTCTTTTTCAATAAACGCTTCTACACGATTGTAATCCTCAGGATTGTTTAAATCAAAAGACAGTGCTGTAATGTTTTCATAGTTCAGATTAGATACTGGTTTTGCATTTCGCGAAAGTGCCAAAACAGCATATCCTGCTTTTGAAAAGAGATGCACAAGCTCAAAACCTATACCACGACTAGTTCCTGTAATGATAACTGTTTTTGTGGGTTTCATAACGCAAATGTATTGTTTACAACGAAGATACTAAACTACAATTAAACAGTAGGTTTAAAAATTTGATTCAGACGAATTTTAGATAAATAAAACAAAAGAACCAACAAGAGGATCATAAAGACTTCAAACCAAAACACATAGTAGGGCCATTCTCCTATGACTAAAGGATTTTTTACTTGGGGTGGCTCGGCAAGGTACATGTAATTACCCCCAACATAAAAATTGAAAGGCATCACAATAGCCAATAGAATATTAAGATTTATAAACGTTTTCAATATTGATTTTTTGGAAAGTTCCATACCGCAATTTTGCAACATATAAATAGGCATAACCAAAATAATAGAATGGCGTACATAATACTCTACATACGCAAATTGACTGCCGTCATAGCTGTTCATTTGAGGTGTCAGCATGGACATAACTCCTCCAATAATTCCAGTGTAAAATACAAAATCGAAAAGAGCTTGCTTCCGTTTTAAAAATGGCAATACAGCACATATGATTCCAGAGATACCACAAAGATGAAGCGGCAAATCGGTAGCAATGTCCCAATCTCCAGCAAGGTAGCTCCTAAATGGGCTGTAAATAGTAGAAAATACCAAAATAGCGCCCATAAAGTACAAAACGGAGGTGTTCTGCTTTTTGTTCAGAAAACGCCCTACAACAAGAGTAACCAGCATAAACACAAGTGCTATTAGGTTGTTGCGTACCCATTCATCAGACATTAATTGTATGATGTAATTGGGGTATTTTGCATTCAAAATATGTATCAATTGATGTTGGTTTTGGTTAATTCTTGTCGCTGCTTATAAAGTTGAAAATATAAGTGGCTAGTTCAAAGATATTATTATTTTTGTAATTCCAAAACGGGTCATTAACTCAGTTGGTTCAGAGTGTTACCTTGACAGGGTAGAAGTCACTGGTTCGAATCCAGTATGACCCACATGAACGGAATGAATTCAAACTTTTGATATTTGTTCCGTTTTTTTTTGTGCTAGAAAGAGAAGTTGATGTTGATGATACCTAAATCACCAATCCCAGAGCTTACTATTGAGTTACTGTTGTCAATTGGACTATTGTCATTGTCCTTGATGGTCAATAATTTTAAGAAAAGTCCTGGCTCTGTTGAAATCGAAAAGCGATCACTAATGACATACTCTGCCCTAAAAAAGGGAATGAGTGTTGCTTCATAATATGTTCGTTCTGACTGAAGATTGTCTGTATAGTTTAAGGCCAAATCTACACCGTAATAGAAAATCCATTTTTTTGAAGTATTGAAAGCAACATCGAGCCCAGGCTTGACACCTAAAGTAAATTCATTTTCGGTTTCCTGGAAATATTTCAAGCCAATACGTAAGTGCTTATTTTCTTTTATTTGTCTGCGATATCCTAAGTTGTATGCACTAGCATTAGAAGAAAACAAGGCCGGAATAATGTCATCTGCATTTAAGTAAATTTGATTTTTCTGATTTTGAGCATTGAGAAAAGTAGTGCATAACAGAATATAAATACAAACCTTATTCATCCTCTAAGCGATCAATAAATCGAGCAAAAATCCCTTCCAAGGTCTGAATAAAGACATCGCCGTCTTCACCAATGCCTGAGAAATTTTCAACATTGACTACTGTTCCATCAATAAAAACCATGTTCAAATAATAATCTTCATCGGCATCCTCTCGAGTTTCGATTTCACCAAGTAAAATATTATCATTAAAAACCTCAACGTCTATAAAGTTATTAAGTTGTATAACCGTAGGATCATCAATTGCAAATAAATATTCTGCATCAATATCAATTTCTATACTCATGCTGTTTGTAGTGATGCTTGCATTGATGAAATCAATATCCGTATCTTCTAAATTCTCATAATCTGTAGATAACAATTTGACCGTCCCTTGAAACTGAGTGACGCAACCAGAACCATTACTAAGTGCGTATGACAATCTAAAGTTATCATCTGCCAATTTATCGATTGCAAACTCATGTGTAAATGGATTCATGTATATATTAAAGTCTACATCATTTGGTATAGGTATCTCGCCAGACATACTATAATCTACGTTAACAACATTTATTGCAAACATCGTTTGATTGTTGTGTGACATATCTAATGCTAAAGATGTAGGAATATAAATTGGATCCTCTACATTCATTAATTCCTCCGTAACTCCAGAGAGAGTAATAGAAGTATCGTTTGATGTGGAGTTTGTAAAGAGCGGGAAAACCATTTTCATCTCAGAATTTGAACTTGAAGTTGACCAATTTTGAGTTTGAGCGTTATAAGAGTATGTTCCAAAATAATTAGCAACATTGAATGGTTCATCTGGATACTCAGAATCGATAAGCGGTTGATAATTTGGGATGTCTTCTATTGCTTCAATCATAATTTCATGAAAATCATTAGTATCATCATCTACATTATCATAAATATCGATAAGCAAATTAGAAAAATCACCTGTCTCAAGCGCTTCAAGGCAGTCCATCAGTGTGTCAATACCATTTTCAACAACAACTTGATCTTCTTCAGCAGTGTTTTCTGAAGTTTCAGTAAATTCAGATGCTTCCGCAGGTTCGTCTTGACATGTAATCAAGACGCCAAAAATTAAGAGATAAAAATATTTTTTCATGATTTATAGAATATTTAAATCAAAAATAATAAAAATATATTGAAGATTATACCAAATCCAAAATATGTTCCAAAGCCATTCCCCTAGATCCTTTTATAAGAATCATTGCTTCTTCAATGGGATGGCTTTCAAGATATTGCTGAATGTCTTCTAAAGCTTTAAAAAACATAATTTCAGGGTAGTTTTGAGAGTGCTCAAAAAAATGATTTCCTACCAAATAAAGCTTTGAAAAATCTAAACTTTTTGCCAAATCTATGACGGATTGATGTTCAGCATAGCTTTGTTCTCCTAATTCGAACATATCGCCTAAAATCACAATTTTTTGGATTCCTTCCATCATTTTTAAATTCTGTAGAGCTGCTTCCACACTAGACGGATTGGCATTGTAAGCATCTAAAATAATGGTATTGGAGTTTTGCTTTATGATTTGAGATCTATTGTTTTTGGGCACGTAAGATTCAATCCCTTTTTTTATTGATTTGAGATCGACATCAAAGTGCAAACCTATTGCAATTGCTGCAGCTGTATTTGTAAAATTATACCGCCCAAGAAGTTGGGTGTGTATAAGTGTGTTGTTTGCTTCTATACCAAGAAATGGGGTTTCTTTTTGAAGTGATATGCTATAGTCTGATGTCTTTGTACATGAAAAAGTTTTTACAATTTGATAATCACCCACTTGTTTTACTTGCTTTTCATCATCTACATTTAAAAAAATTAGCCCTTGTTTTTGTTTTAAATAATTGTAAAGTTCACTCTTTCCCTCAACGACACCCTCTTCACTACCAAAGCCCTCCAAGTGTGCTTTACCAAAATTTGTAATGTAACCAAGGTCAGGGCTAGCAATTTTACAAAGTTGTGCAATTTCACCAATATGATTTGCACCCATTTCTATAATTCCAATTTCGGTAGATTCGTCCATTTGAAGCAAGGTTAAAGGCACACCAATATGGTTGTTTAAATTCCCTAAAGTAGCTTGTGTGTTGTAGCGTTGCTTTAAAACTGAATAGATGAGTTCTTTTGTTGTAGTTTTACCATTACTCCCTGTGAGTGCAACGATGGGTATGTTTAGATAATTTCGGTGGTAATTAGCCAAGTCTTGAAGTGTTTGCAACACATCATCAACCAAAATAAAACGTTCGTCATTGAATTCTTGAACCTCATCAATAACACAATACGATGCGCCAGAATCTAGGGCTTTATGAGCAAAAGTATTGGCATTAAAACGATCGCCTTTTAATGCAAAAAAAAGAGTGCCTGAAGGCAGTGTACGAGTATCTGTGGACACGCTTTTTGCCTGTAAAAACAACTGATGCAAATCTTCAATTTTCATAACTTAAAAGTACAAAAAAAGTCCCAACATAATGATTAGGACTTTGTTCGAATCGTAAGATTTATTTTAATTTTTTTTCTTTTTGTTTTTTGACTTGGAACCTACTCGAGACATTGCGCATCTAAATCCGATAAAGTCTGTCGCCATATCTTCTGGATAGAATCGGCGTTGTGCTGGATCTAGCCAGTATTCGCGATCTTTCCATGAACCCCCTTTGTACACACGAACTTTGTCATTAATTAATGTTGTTCTGGTGTTGGATTTGTCGTACTCTCTGTTCAATGTACCGTCTTGATTTGTTTCAACCAAATGTTTTGGTGAATCATACATTTTTCTTGTAATATCTTCTGATGCCGCTTCTTCACCTTCTTCAAAATCATCAAAATATCTTGAAGATTGCTTATCACCATCTCTAAAGTTCCTGTTGTCACTAGAGTCGAAGTTTGTTCTTAGATAAGTTTCATTTTCGTCTACTGCAACTTGCACCAATTGACCAGGAAGTGTTTTGGCTACAACTTTACCATTAGATAATGTATCAAATTCAATATCATCAATACCAACAACTTTTACACTTCCATCTTCTGAAATGGCATTTTTGGTATAAACATTACCTCTGTAATAGGCAAAATCGCTAAATTCATCATCTACAATTGGTCGGTATACATCAGCGACCCATTCGGCAACATTTCCAGCCATGTCATAAATACCAAAGTCGTTTGGATCATAAGACATCACTTCGTTGGTAATATCAGCACCATCGTCAGACCATCCAGCAATACCGCCATAGTCACCCTTTCCTTGTTTGAAGTTGGCCAATTGATCGCCTTTTATTTTACGTTCTCCTGTTCTAGTGTATTGGCCATCCCATGGGTATTTTTTACGTCCACGGTATAAATTGTACTCTCTTAAATCTGTAAGTCCGAGTGCTGCATATTCCCACTCCGCTTCTGTTGGAAGTCTATAACTTATTTGAATAGCTCCAGTTTCGCGAGTAGCATAGCTGACCAATGAATCTGTCCGTTTGTTACCTCTACCTCCTAAGTGCACACCCAAAGTGTCTTTATAAGTTTGCGTGGGTGCGTTGACATAAGTATTGATGTTAAAGTTGTTGGTAGCAGTCACTGATTCTCCAGGAACATGTGATCCTTTTTCTAAATATCCTTCTTTTTGAAGCCCCATTTCTGCTACACGGTCCGAACGCCATTTGGCATATTCATTGGCTTGTAGCCAACTTACGCCCACTACAGGATAATTACCATAAGCAGGATGACGTAAATAATTTTCTACTAAAATTTCACTGTATCCAAGACGATTTCTCCAAACCAAGGTGTCTGGAAGTGCTCCATTATAAATGGCTGTGAATGCAGGATTGTCTGGTGGATATACACGCTTTACCCAATCCAAATACTCCAAATACATCATATTGGTAACTTCGGTTTCGTCCATGTAAAAGGATTGTACATGTTGCTGATTTGGGCTATTGTTCCAATCGTGCATCACATCGTCTTGAACTTTACCCATGGTAAATGTACCACCTTCAACAAACACCAAGCCCGGTGAGGTTTCTTGCTCTTTAAACTTTGTATTGTACTGAAAACCGCCTTCTTTGGCATTAATTTGCCAACCTGTGCCTCGAGAGGAGTTTCCATATTTTGATGATTTATTACATGCTGTAACTGATATTGATACAGCAACAATAAATAACAATTTTGATATCTTAATATATTTCATACTCAATTTAAATTAAAAAGGGCTCCTAAAATTTGGATTTGCAATATAATAATTATGAATTGGTTTGCAATAATTTTTTAGGGCGTTTCTCTAATTTTTTTATGTGTTAAACACTTTAGTTTTTTAGAATAACGACTTTTTTAATGGTTTATTATTGTAATTTTGAATTTAGAGTTAAAAAATCATAATATTTGAGAACTTCAGTCGTTTGGTGTATATGAGAAATATTTCGTTGTGGTTGATTACATTTTTTGGGGTATTCCTGTGCAATGCTCAGTCTCAACGCTTTGAACTCAATTGGAATTCATCAAAAGTTTTTTCTACAGGAAATACTCAAATTGAGTTACCTCATTTTGATGCAGAAAACTATAATTTTTCTCAAGAAAATGGCATTACCTATGCTGCGCAATGGAAAGCAGGGTTTGAAATCAATACAAAAAATGCATCCATAACCGCTTTAGAAACTGAAGCCGTGTCGCTTTCTGAGCTGAAAGACCTCAAACTTTCATCTATTCCAGAGGGCTTACAATTTAAAGTCTCCAACAGCAAAAACCGAGGCGAATTAATCAACACTATTGAAATAAGTGCTCTGTTTAAAGATAATGGTGTCCTAAAAAAAGTGAAACGCTTTACCGTTACTTACAATAAAGCGCTGTTCCAAAGATCTATGTCTTCACAATCTCAAGTGCAAAACTCAGTCCTAAAAACAGGTCAGTGGTATCGATTCCAAATAGACACTACTGGCGTTTATATTCTAAATAAAAACTTTTTCAATGCGCTTGGAGTCAATACAAACACGCTTAACCCGAAAAATGTAAAAATCTATGGCCATGGAGGCAAATCCCTACCCCTAATAAATAACCAAACTGTTGCTTATGATTTAATTGAAAATGCAGTTCAATTTGTTGGTGAGGAAGATGGTGTTTTTAACACAAACGATTATTTACTTTTTTATGCTATTGGCCCAAAATCTTTCAATCAAGAAAACAATTCACACATCAATCCATACAGTAATAAAGCGTACTATTATGTTCAAATCAGCAACGGAAATGGATTGCGCATGAATTCTGCTAACTCACCAACGGGAAATGCAGATGCAACATTTTCAACATTTCATGATTATAAATTTGTTGAAAGTGATGAATATAATATTGGACAAATGGGGCGACGTTGGTTCGGCCACCGTTTTTATTTTGAAAACGCGAGAACATTCACTTTTAATTTTCCAAATCTTGTGACGCAAAACCCTTTAAAATTAAAAGTTTTAGCAGCTGCAGTTGCCGAATCCAATACAACTCTAGAAGTTAAAGCCAATGGAACTGTAATTGATAATTTTTCGTTCAATGCTGTAGATAACGGAATTTTGGCAACAGAAGATGTTTTCAATGGCAACATCAACAGCAGTTCCGATGTGGTAACCATCGACTTATACTACAACAACAATGGCAACCCATCGGCTATGGGGTATTTGGATTATATTTCAATTGAAGCCGAACGCACACTTAGATCTTTGGGGCGACAATTTCAATTCAAACACAATGATACACCAACATTAAGTGGGATTGGAGAATTTACAATTTCTAATGCCTCTGGGATATCGGAAGTTTGGGACGTTACAGACCCTTATAACCCAAAATACTACAAAAATTCCGGTGCTGCGGCAGAATTTAGTTTCAAAACAACTTTGGGTACAGAAAAGATTTTTCATTCCATAGAATCATCAGACTTATACACTCCTACTCTTGTGGCCAACAAGTTTGTTGGCAATCAAGATTTGAAAGGTACTATTTTCTTAAATCAGCAACAGCAGTTTGAAGATATCGATTACCTTATCATAACCCCCCGCTTTTTACAAAATCAGGCCGAACAACTAGCAACTATAAACAGAGCGAAAAATAATCTCAATGTAAAAGTGGTGACTTTGGAATCCATTTACCAAGAGTTTAGTTCAGGAATGCAGGATATTGCAGGGGTTAGGAATTTTGTTAAATATGTGTACGACAACGCCAGTAATACAAACAATCGCTTAAAATACCTTTGCTTGTTTGGTGATGCCTCTTTTGATTACAAAAACAGGATTTCGAACAACACAAACATAGTACCTTCTTGGTATTCAATCAATAGTTTTAGTTTGACAAATTCATTCATTTCAGACGATTTTTATGGAATGATGGACGACAATGAAGGGGCGATGAGCAATTCCGATAAATTGGATATTGCCGTTGGCAGGATATTAGCGGAAACTCCTCAACGGGCCCAAGATATGGTGAATAAAATCAAATCCTATTACAGCAAGGAGGCTTTTGGAAACTGGCGCAATAATTTTTTATTGATATCTGATGACATCGATAAATTGAGCGATAAAACGTTGCAAGTAACCACAGATTTTGTTGCAGATGATGTAAGACAAGCCAAACCCTTTTTGAATGTGAAAAAAATTCATGCTGATGCTTATCTGCAAGAAACTTCATCTGGTGGAGATCGATATCCGCAAGTAAACGATGCGATTTTTGATGCCTTGGAAGTAGGTGCTATTGCAGTAAATTACTTTGGTCATGGTGGCGAAGATGGCTTGGCACTTGAGCGAATTTTTGACAAAATAAACGCACAAGAACTCAAAAATCCAAATAAGCTAAACTGTTTTGTAACCCTAACATGCGAGTATACAAAATTTGATAATCCCTTACGTACTACAGCTGGTGAATTCCTTTATTGGAACAAAAATGGAGGCGCTATTAGTCTGATTTCAACTACGCGTCAGATATTCATTTCTGTAGGAGTGCAATTTACCACCACTTTAAGTCAATATTTATTCGATTACAACAATGCACAAAATATTAGTATGGCAGAAGCGCTGCGGCTTACAAAAAACAATCCTGGAGTCACCAACAATTCGCAACGAAGACTGGTATTCTTCATTGGCGATCCCGCTATGAAATTGCCACTTGCCGCACCAGATATTATTGTCACAAAACTTAATGACGAAGACATTGCAACCACCACACAAGAACTTCAAGCACTAAGTGCCGCAAAAATTGAGGGGTATGTAGCTGACGAACAAGGTGCTATTTTAAGTAACTATTCGGGTACGCTTACAGCTACAATTTTTGACAAAAACATTCAAAGGTCTACGCTTGGTAATGATGGAACTTCAGAAAATGGGCAATTGATTATAATGGACTTTGAAACCATGGGTGAAGTTATCTTTAGAGGTCAAGCATCTGTAGAAAATGGTATTTTTGAAATTAATTTTATTGTACCAAAAGACATTTCTATCCCTGTAGGAAATGGAAAAATCAGTTTATACTCAAAAACAGAAAACCCTTTGACCGATCAACGTGGTTATAATTTTGACATAAAAATTGGTGGTGTGAACTTAAATGCACCAGAGGACAATATAGGCCCCACCATTCAACTTTTTATGAATGATGAAAACTTTGTTTCGGGTGGAATTACTAATGAAAACCCAACGCTTTTAGTAAAATTATTTGACGAAAATGGCATTAATACCGCCAGTGGTGTTGGCCATGATATTGTTGCCACACTCGATGGCGATGAAACCAATCCTTTTATTTTGAATGATTTTTACGTGACAGATCCTGACACATACAAAAGCGGAAGTCTGAGCTATCCTTTAAGAGATTTAAGCTCAGGTTTGCATACACTTATGCTCAAAGCTTGGGATGTTTACAATAATGCATCCACTAAAGAAATTCAATTTGTGGTATTCGATCAAAATCAAAGTTTAGAACTAAAAAATGTACTCAACTACCCTAATCCATTCATCAATTACACAGAATTTTGGTTCAACCACAATAGTTCGGACGTTTTGAACGTTTCTATACAAATCTTTACGGTTTCAGGAAAGTTGATTAAAACCATAAACACGCAAACCAATACTGGCAGTGGCGTCAGTTCATTGTCGAGAGATATCACTTGGGACGGCACCGACGATTTTGGTAACAAAGTGGGTAAAGGTGTTTATGTCTACAAGCTAAATGTGAAATCACCAGCTACAGGACGAGCAGCCGAAAAAATTGAAAAACTTGTTATCCTTTAAGAAAAACTTATATTTGTGATTAAACCAAAAATAAAATGTTAGAATTTATTACACCAACAACAAAAAATATGCGGATTTTTAGCGCAATAATTACTTTAATATTATCAACTTCGGTTTTTGGACAAACCACCATTATTCCAAATCAAGATTCGAGAGTCATCACAACAGGCGTACCATTTTTACTTATTGCCTCTGACGCACGAGCAGCGGGATTAGGGGATATGGGGGTAGCCACTTCAGTTGATGCCCATGCACAGCAATGGAATCCTTCAAAATATGCATTTTCTGAAGCAAAATCAGGGATAGCCATCAGTTATACACCATACCTCAGCAAATTGGTCAATGATATCTCAATAAGTAGTGTAAATTATTTTAATCGAATTAGCGAACGTAGTGCTTTCGCGTTCGGATTGAAATACTTTTCTCTTGGAGAAATTGAATTACGCGAAAACGAATTTTCAGAACCTAGAATAGAAAAACCCAACGAACTAGCACTTGATGCGTCATACGCCTTACGTCTTTCTGATCAATTTTCTATGGCT
>ERZ1048068.915-NODE-915-length-24534-cov-5.795416_pt1 | contig 24534 bp, 40 predicted proteins | sample MGYA00383098_ERZ1048068 | MGnify/ENA primary metagenome ERZ1048068 (study PRJEB29581, sample SAMEA5548368) | metagenome | biome: marine; feature: coastal; material: water | depth 1 m | study: Short-term variability in the microbial, nano- and picoplankton dynamics... | reverse complement strand
CGATACAGATGAACGCCAAGCACTTGCAAATTCCCCCCAAGAACATCTCATCTACCAGGTTCAAAAAGCAAATGTACCAACAAACGAAAGAGTAATGGAACTAAACTTTAACCATCCAATTAAGTTTTTAGCAGCCGATTGTAATTTGCTAGGAGATGATGATAAAATGAAATTACAGATAAATGGTGTAGATGTAGGTGAAAATAAAAAATACACTCCTCATTTTAATAACGCTCCTCGTTACTTTCATTGTCCATTTTTAGGCGATTATGCAGGTGAGGATGAAAGATTTTTGGTCCCATTCTGTTTGGACACCAATAAACTTCAGCCAACCGGTACACTGAACTTTAGCCGTCTAGATAGTGTTCGTATCATGGCTGAAGAAACTCTTAACAAGGGTGCCACCATGGTTTATGGCGTGAACTACAATATTTTAAGAATTCAGAACGGGATGGGCGGGCTTCTATACGCCAACTAAAAAATATAATTAGATAGTAAACATAATGGATAAGTGGTTAGTTTTGGTAGTACTTGCATGCTTTTTATTTGTGATCACGTATGAGCCATCAGGAAAAAAAAAGGGCGGCAAAGAAAGTTATCAGCCAGCAGAAAAAATTGAAACATGCTGTGATGATGTAGAATACATGGCTGAGAATAAGGATCAGTGCCAAGCGGCGCATTTCAGAGGTGTTCAGTTTGTTGAAAAGAATGGGTGTCCTCAAAAAGTTCCATGCACATCCATGGGCGCGGTAATAAGTTGTTAAAAAAAAAGATAGTTAATTTCAATAATGGTTCAGTTTAACAGAGAAACGTTGATGATTGTAGCGGTGGCTGTATGTCTCTTTAGTTGTTTTTATTTATATAAAGAAAATCAGAAACAGAAATTAGAACTCACTACATTTACTTCGACAGTAGTTTCAAAACTAAAACAAGCGCCTGCTCATGATGGAAGCAAAAAGAAGCCGGTGGTTGCTAAGCCTGAAGTGATTGATGAGGAGAATGAAGAATAATAATTTAACTCCTCTATATTAGAAGACTTTAATGTCCAAAGATGAGAAAACACGAAAAACACAAGGCTATAGCGATTCCCGTCTCGTTTCTTGACGGCAAGTCATCAAAGTTTTTAACAGTCAGAGATCGTCGATACAGGGAATGGACATTTGTAACCGGAGGATGTCGCAAGGGTGAAATCATGAATCCTTTGCGATGTGCCCTCAGAGAACTCGAAGAAGAAACTAGAGGCACTGTGAATATGAAGCGGGGCCGGTATAGTTATTTCAATTTTGTCTATACACCAGAACAGCTGGAAGGTCAAAAAAATCCTGAAGGCATAACGTACCATGTTTATATTTTGGAATTCAACATTCCGGGAATTGAACAAAACAAACTTATTGATAAGTTTAATGTTGCTAGGGGTAAACTTGAAAAATTAAAACAGTTAAATATCCCTATCAAGTTGGTTTATGATGAGAATGATGTTATGAATTTTGAAACACTTTCGGAGTTTAATTCAAAGGGTGATAATGTTTGGGAACTTATCAGGAAAAATATTTTAGAAAATAAAAATTTTTATGATGCTTTAAATTCGTCAAATATGAAATTTTTTAATATATCACACTATTAACTATGACACAGACTAAGGCTTATAATTTAAAAGTGTACTGCGAAATGAAAAAAATAGATATAGAAACAGAAGAAGCCAGGGAATTTCTTGATAAAACCTTCTATGAACAATTAACAATCATTAAAGGTTTGAAAACTAATAGTAGTAAAGAAGTGACAGAAGAAGAATATATAGGATATTCAATCCTTGACCGAATTATTAAAAAATAAAAAAATATATAAAAAGTAAGAAAATCATGTTCAAAGAAATTTGCAACAAACATGATTTTGTTTCTGGTAAAAATATATCACATGTCCTCATGGACGGGGGGGTGTTGTCGGTACCTTTTGATAGATTGAATGAGTTTTATAAGATATGTATTCAATGTATCAAAAATGGAGAGAAGATTTATGTAGTTGAACAAAAAACAGACAACTATAATTTTTTTTTGGATATTGATTACAAAGATGAAAATGCCCTAGACATTGAAACTATTACAGACATTTCAAAAGTTATCTTTACAAAGGTTAAAAAGTTTTGTAATTCCGATCAAACTGTTATTGTATCTATTGCACAACCCAAACCAAAAGATGGCAAGATTAAAACCGGTGTTCATATGAATTTCCCTGGTCTTGTTGTAAACCAACATGGCGCTATTCAACTTATGTATCACATCATCCAGACTCTTGGTAATGTTTACCCGGGGATAGACTGGTTTCAATTTATAGATCCATCTGTATATGGAAATCTAAATACAAAAACAAAGGGGAGTGGATTTAGGATGCCATGGTCCCATAAGAAAAGTAAACACGAGGCATGCAAAGGTGATGGTTGTAATGATTGCGATAAGGGAAAGACAACCGAAGGTGAATATTTACCAATCTATTTGCTTGTTGAAAATGATGTAAACGAGATTAGCCAACTTCCCTCCCTAGATTTACTATGGTTAGTTACGCTTCGATCAGAGAGTAAATGTATTACAGAAATACCTGATGCAAATTACAAAGAACCTACAAAAAATAAAAAGGAAGGAGGATTTACAAAAGCACAAATAAGAAATGAGTTGAAAGATTCAGAACTTTGTGCATATATGGAAACTTTTGTTCGGAAGTATCTTCAAGGTCAACAAAATGCAAGGATTACAAAAATTTTTAAAAGTAATAATAATTTTTTAGTTCAAACAAATTCTAAATATTGTGAAAATCTTGGAAGAAATCATAATTCAAATCATATATGGTTTTTAATAGATCACAAGGATAAGACTATATGCCAAAAATGTTTTTGTAGATGCAACACAACCGAAGGAAGAAAACATGGATATTGCAAGGATTTTTATGGGCGAAAAAATCAACTGACGACAAAAATTTGTGAAATAATGTTCCCTAATAATAAAAAGAAAGTAATATCATCATGGTAATTATTTTTCTTGTTTTGATAGTTGCATTTATAATTTATTCGATGCCATTTGACCAGGAAGTAAAACCAGACACTATCATGGAAATGAAGAGATTAATACAACCGTATTCCGGGTTAAATGAAGAACTCTTTATTCAATATGTAAACAATTTAGATATGTTTCAGAAAAATATCGAATTTGTTGATATAGCATCAAAATACTTATATAAAGCACTTGAAAATTTATATGATCTACAATTGGAAGGACTAGAATTCGAATTTAGCAATGAAATTTCAGATGTCGCAGTTACAGGAGAAGAGATGTTATTAAAAAGTTCTCTGAAGCATGGAACAATGTTTAATCCAAAATACTTAAACAAATAATAAAATAGTATATTAATATTCAATATGCATACAAAGAAGCAAATAATTGAAGATGTTGACGAGGAAGAGGAGGAAATCATCAATAATTTACCTCGCAGAACACGTTATGGCCGGTCAGTTAAAAAACCAGTTCGTTACGAACCACTTGAAAAAGTAGAAGATGATTTCTCTGAAAGTGATTTCTCTGAAAGTGAAGATATTGATGTTCGTGAAAGTGTTATACCAGATGATTCTGATGCCGATACATCATCAGATGAAGATGATTCCGACGCGGATGAAAATGGAAACCTAAAGGAATTTGTTACTTACAGTGACAGCGAAGAAGATGAAGATATAGTAGAAGAAAATGATATCGAAGAAGAATGTACAGACACAGATACGGAATCTGACTATTCCGATAGTGAGTAATATACTTAAAAAATTAATCTAATTAATTACTAATATCATAAGCATGGATACAAACATGACACCAATCAACGATTCTGAACTCCAACCTCAATCAAAACATCAAATGAATTTTATGAATGAGGAAGAAGAAGATAATCATAATTTTTATAATCAACCACCGCCGCAATTTCAACACCAAAACCCACAACCACAACAAATATATCCATTTGATGAAAGAAACAAAAAGGATGTATTTGCAAACATGGATAAAACTGCTTATATAGTTATTTTTATTGCCTTTATTTTAGGTTTCTTTATGGGTAAAACCATGCAACCTGTTATTCTTAGACACTCTTAGAATATACCATCAACGGTCTCAGATGGAACGTCAATAGGTAATGGATTACCGACAACTAAACCACTACCGACACCAGACTTTTTTGAATTTGGATAATCATACCCAGGGAAATCCTTTATAACATATTTATCCGGAAATATTATATCTTTTTTAGTAATACTAGTATTATAAAAAAGATATAACCCTGTTATTAACATGCTCAATGTTATTATATTAATAATTAAAACAAGTTTCATTTTTTATTATTTAAAAATATTTTTTATTCTTCTTCGCGCTTTTCCTGACGCTCCTTGATTTCCTTTGATACAATCTCATCTGCCTCCTTGACAAGATCCTCAATCGGAGCGTCCGGTTTCTCCTTCTTAAGGCGGTCAAGGATCTCAGCAGGGTGCGTAATAGGAGGCTCGTCCGGCTTTGTGTAATATTTTGAATTCTCGTCACCCGGTCGGATGTAAGGAGTATCATCTGAATTTGGTAGAGGCTTGGCCATCGCATCTCGTTTACGCTCTTCAAACATTTTTGCGGCCTGTGATTGATTTTCCCGATACTTAGTCATCAGTTCCTCAAGTTTTTCCTCGCCATAGTGTGTATCCTCGATATGATCACGGTCAGGTGGAATAAGAAGCCATTTATACATGTCAACTACATAAATATCGAAGGTAGCATCTTCTTTCTGCAGACGCTTTGCGTGACTCCCAGCCTCGTCACGACTAGCAAAACAACCACGAATCTTCAGGCCGAACTGGTCTGTCTTTTGTGGACAGTCAGGACCAACAAGGCTGATGCATGCGTAAAGTTGTCCGGGTACAGTTGTGTAATCCTGTTCAAGTGCCATTATTAACTGATATGTAATGGTTTAATATCTTTAAGTAAAAAAAAATATTAAATGTATTATATAAAAACATGAAAGGGCCGCGAGTTAAGATGTCACATTTAATTGTTTCCATGTTATGGATGATAATGTTAGGAAATGTCCAAGCAGTGTCCGCGTTAGGGTTTGGTCTACGTTCCGGTGATTTACTTACGGTCAAAGGGATTATGCAGAAAATAAAACCGTCTAAAACTGCTATAAAAATTTTAGAATCACCTGTTGTGAATTCTAATCAACTATTAAAACCAAGTTCACCAAATGTCAAGGCCAATTCACCAAATATGGCGCCCCTCGCCTTAATGAACTATGGAAATGCTTCCGTCCAGGCGTGGAAGCCTGTGTTTTCATCCGTTGATGATTCCGTTGATGAATTATGTGGTAAAATAACAGAAGAAGATATCGCATGGGAAAAGAAGCAGTGCGGCATTATGTGTAAAAAGTCACCAGCGGAACTTCGTTCCGCCGCGACGATGGCGAAAAGTAAGTTATGTAAAGAAACACAAGTACAACTTGTAGATAATTTCAAAGAAATGGCTGTGATGGAAAGAATGATTAATATGGGGGCGAGAGATGCAGAGATTGAAGCCAATAAACGATACAAACAGCAACAAGCATTAAATAATATTAACCGCACCAGAGAACTTAGCCGTGCTAAGGGTGAACAATATTTGGAAGGGGGTAATATTGCAACAGCAAAAGCCAGGAAGAAAGGCGAATTTAATAAAGAAGCCAAAGAGCGTACAGCTGCGTTAACAGAAATAAATCAGGAAATTGTCGAAAAGCAATCAAAGTTAAAAGGCACAGAATTAAATGCAGAATTGAACCAGTATGGTAAAAAAGTTAAAGGTTATGTAAGAGGAACTGTTGGTGGAGTCGTGGGTGGCGCAGCAGGTGGTGCGTCCGAATTAATAACAGAACCAATTGAAGAAGTTTTAAGCACTATTAGAACAAATAAAGGCACTTTAATTGCTATAACTGCTGCTTTAATGAGTTTTGGTGCTCTATTTATGCCTGGGTTCGGCTTTGGAATGGTTCGTCGATTTGTAACCTCATCTGTAAAAGTTATTTCGATGCCAGTTAAATATTTCTTAAATTTCACTATGTCATTTGCGACATGGACATTGCGAAAAATGATGCCTAACAGATTATTGCAAACTGTTAATCAAGTTACAAATAACCAAGTTCAGAATAATGTTGCTACAGAGGCACCCCGTAGACCATCTCGTTGGGGCCCACCTATCCAAGCACCCAAACCATCTCGTTGGGGTCCACCTGTGCAGGAAGTCCCCTTCGAAATTGGACAAGTTGTGACTTTTGGCGGCGTGAATAAAACTTTTGTGGGTTTAAAGCCTGATGGAACACCTAAATTTTCTAGATGGAGTAATTAAATATTTAAATTATCTTTTATAACTTCTTCAATTAATAAATTCATGGGGTCGAATAAATGGTATCGACAAACTGCTCTGTAACATTCACTCGCTCCAACAAATTCCTGGTTTTCATTTGTCGTCATGATTCTTTTTGAAAATGGAGCAGATGTACCATCGTTGCATTCCATGCAAAATGCTTTTAATTTGTCGACATCATCTGCCAAAGGAATTAATGATAACGTTTCGCCAAATACTTTCTGGTTCGAATCTCCATCAAGACTTGCAACTATGATGTGCTTATTTAAATTTAACATGTCAACAACAAATTCATATAAACCTTCAAAAAACTGCCCTTCATCTATCCCTATAATTTCTATATTTCTAAAATCTTCTAATTTAATAATTTCATTCAGTTTGTTTGTCTTTATACAGTTAAAAGTAACACCATCATGTGTCTGTAGAACATTTTCAGTTGATCGAGTATCTTTAGATGAATTTATCACAATAACATTTTTATCAATAGCCCTGTATCTTTTTAACCGTCGGATAAGTTCAGTTGACTTACCAGAGAACATGCATCCGATGATAAGTTCCAGTCTGCCGTTCATTATAATATATTTACTTATTAATATAATATAATGAATTCTTTTATTAAATTTTTAAAACATGAACAATTGTTAGTTCTTGTTATATCAATGCTAATCTCAGAAGCACTCCAGCCGATTGTTGATGACATCAATGAAAAATTAACTCCGAAAATAATCAAGGATAAACTTCCGTTTATTTCTAAACTAATACACTTAGTTTTAATTCTTATGTTGTCATTTGGTTTATTTCATTTGAAACAAAAACTTTATAAATAATCCTACAAATACATCAAATAATAAGGGAATCCAACTATACTGTTTTTCTCTAAACATATATATAGCGGCTGTTAAGTAAAGTAATCCATGAATAAGCCTGTAAGGCGCCCACCAAGTTACACCAGTTGATGATTCTGATGCGTTTAGTCTCAGGTTGTTAAAGTATAAATATAGAAAACTGATCGATATAAGAGATAAAAGATAACCAATATTTTTAGAGGGATAATTTTTAGTATACCATACTATCAATAATCTCATAGGAATGCAACCCAAAAAAAATAATAATTGTTTATTCATTGTTAATTATAATTAAAAAATATATTATTTTTTAGAATAAAAAAGATGGTCCGTTTTTTTGTTTATCCCATAGAAGTTTATTATTACGAACAAGGTCATCAAAACGAACCAGTAAGTCCGTATGTTGCATTTGGGTTACTTGGTGGATTTATAGTTGGTGGATTTATTGCGAAAACATTAATAGTTAGACTTGTGAGAAAACATGTCTAATTAAAAATTAGAGACTCTGTATGAGTAAGTATCTGACAATGGAACAACTTCGTAAATCTCACAACGATGTCAAGCGTCATCTCATCCAAAGGGTGGTAGGCACATCAACAAGGCCTGTACATGTTTTGGATGTTGGGTGTGGTTTTGGGGGTGACCTCAAGAAATGGTTTGGGATGAAAGTCAACGTTCACCTTGATATGTGTGACCCAGAACTTTCTTCTTTGGAAGAAGCCAAACAAAGAGTTGGAAATTTAAATTATGAAAACAAAAAAATAAATTTTTTTCATGGTGATATAACTTCTTGTCCTTATAAAAAATATGATTTTATATGTTACAACTTTTCACTTCATTATATTTTTGAAAATCCAAAACTTTTTTTCAGAAGTTTGAATGAAATTAATAAAAGACTAAAAGTTGGTGGAAAACTTTTTGGTTGCATTCCAGATTCTGAAAAGTTTTTAATCAGAACACCTTTTCAAGATGATCTTGGAAATTATATTGTAAGAAATAATGATAATACTGGATATGGAAACTTTGGAGAAAAAGTTCATGTATTTTTAGCAGACACACCTTATTATCATGATGGACCTAAGTCTGAACCGATTGCATATAAGGATTTATTGATTACACATTTAGAACTGAAAAATATTTATATGCATGAATGGATACCTATTGAGACCCGGTGGGAACTTTCAAATATGTACAGTCAGTTTATTTTTGTAAAGGTATAATAATAATGTTAATATTGGCGGTATTATTTTTAACGCTTATTGTCTTTTTACTGTGTATGAGTATGAAAGAGCCACCATGCCTCACAGAAGTAAAAAGGCGTTATAAAGTGTTGCGAGAATACTGTAGAGATGATAAAAATGTTCCTAAAAAATTCAAGATATTGAAAACCCAAATATTACTCACAGGATACACGAAAACATCTGGACCACTTGGCTGGAATTCAAACAAGGGTGATGAAATTGGTATCTGCATAGATGGCACACCAAATCAGGCTTTTCATATATTGCTTCACGAACTTGCTCATTCCACCGTAGAAGAATACTCGCATAGTAAAAAGTTCTGGACAAACTTTGCAGAACTTCGCGAAATGTGTGAAGGTATTGGAATATATACACCAATAGATCATCAGGCAAAATTTTGTGGGAAATTTATAAAAGATTAATTTTTTTATATTATATATTATAATATGAATTCTAAAACACCTATCGGAGTTATAATTCCTGCACTTTTATTATGGGCATTACCCTTGACAATTCTTGTGTCAATTCAGTATATTACAAGTGCCGAATTTAAAACTTTTTCAATTGCCGTCCTTTATCCACTTCTTATATCTCTGATGAGCCGAAATGCGCGTTTCTGGATATCACGTTCTGCGGTTGCTTTATCCGGAATCTTTACACTTCTTCTCATATCTCTTCTTCTAACTAATGATAAAAATAAAGAAGCCCTGAAGGACCCAAACAGTAACAAAACACGTTCAGGGATTCTTTATGGATGTATTATTTTATTTTATTTGATAGGTATGGCACTAACAGGTGTATTTGTCGAACCCCTCTATAATCCATCTAATTTTTCATAACCATTTTACGTCCAAAATAGAAAATAACAGCCGCGACAACACCAGAAACCGCTACACCGGCAGTGCTTCTGGAACCATTCTCACCGACAAATTGAGGAACCATCTGTGATAGTTTTTCCTGGACTGGTTTCGAGAATGCAATTATAGCAACCACACCAACAATAAGCGCCTCCATTTGTTCATCCGTAAGATTCATTGGATTCTTGGCACCTGTTGTTGCTTGAACCTGTCCACCCGGATGCTGCCCACCCGCAACTGGCATCTGCTGCATCTGTGGCGCCATGGCCTGTTGGAGTTGTGCTTGTGGCTGCTGTTGAAACATTCTGGGGTCCTGAGCAAGTGGTGCGTTTGAGAGGTCGTTGAGGCCCATTACTTCATCGAGTGGAGTTGCAGCGTCCATGTCTTTATTATTATGTATAGGCATATTTTTTTCAGGTAATTTTTGCTCGTTATTGATTGGCACAATACCAGAATCGTCGCTTGATGATAAATTCATTACTTGGAGTTGATCCATTGCAATTTATAAATTAATTATATTTGTTTAAAAAAACATAAACGCATTTTACCTTTTCTTAATAACTTTTAGAGCCTGCTTCTTCTGAACTTTATTTGGATCTATTTTTTCTGAATTGATGTTATGTTGATTGTTATAATTTTTCTTATGAAAATTCCAAAGTTGAGGTGAACCTATTCTGAAATTTTTACGGAGTGCTGCTTTATACCAAAACACACAATCTTCTATTTTATTGCTCTTTGAAGTGTTATCAAGAACCAGACATTCGTAATTTTCTGTGCAGGCTGTCATAACCTGATTAAACATATCAAAAGTTGGAAAAACCCCAAAGAAAGATTTATAAAGTTTTTCTCTGTTCTGTAAAACATTCTCTCGAAGGATGAAAATATAATCTACGTTTGCTCTTAGGTCTGGAGTAAGATCCATACAGTATTGCATGGTTAACATGAAAAATATTTTCCAGTGTCTACCATTCATAAAACATTGTCGAATGCATGGGTCTTTCATGAATTTTCTGTCGTACATGCAGTCATCTAGTAATATGAATGATCCTGTGTCTTTTGTTTTACCAGAACCAATAAGTTTCTTCTGTCTTTCTAAAATCCTATCAATTGCATCCTTATCGTAATCACCATAGATAAACAAATCAGGCACAAATTGTTTATAATGGTGATTACCTTCTTCAGTCGCAGACATAACAATACCAACTGGTAAATGTTTCTTGGCGTGTAGAATATCAGTAACAAGTGTTGATTTTCCTGTGCCTCGTTTACCTATAAACACACACACTTTATCATCTGCCATATTTTCAGGCTTGAATTTTCTGAGTTGAACATTCATTCTCTTCTATCAATATATAGGAAAAATAACACTCAGTTTTTTCTCAGTTTAAATTAAATAATGCCAAGTGGAAGAATTCAACTTGCAAGTGTTGGTGTTCAAGACTTTTACTTGACAGGAAATCCAGAGATTACATACTTTCAAAAGATTTATAAACGACATACAAGTTTTGCATTAGAAACTTTAGATAATACATTTGAAGATGTTGCTGATTTCGGCGGAGAAGTTAGATGTGTTATACCGAGAAAAGGTGACCTTATAAGAACCATTTACCTTAGAGTCGAACTCCCCGCACTTACAAGTGATAATATTTCAAATATAGGTTATACTGATTCAATTGGAAATGCCATAATAGAACATGCTGATTTGATTATAGGTGGTCAAATAATTGAACGAATTACAGGAGAATATATGGAAATTCATAATCAATATTTTGTCTCTGATTCCAAGCAAGAATCATTGAAAGCACTGATTGGAACGACTGGACAACAACGAGGTCTTGGGAATGCGACAAGCAATACGAATGCCATTTATGGCCCTTATCCAAGAACATTCTTAGTTCCATTACCATTTTACTTTTACAGGCATGAACCACTGAGCATACCACTGACAGCCCTGACTCGCCAGGAAGTTGAAGTAAGGATAAAGTTCAGAAAAATTGATGACTTATATTTCACTGATGTAGGAAAACTACCATTTACACCGAAACTGGGAAACACAACTCTACCAGTTGAATATATTTTTGTGAGTGACGATGAGGCTTCTTACCTCAAGAAAAGTCGAATAGATTATTTAATTACACAAGTTCAACTTTCGACAAATATAACCAAAAACATGACTCCATCATATAGATTGGGTTTTGTAAACCCTGTAAAAGAATTATTCATCGCTATACAAAATTCAAATTTAGTTGCTAACAATGAAATATTTAACTATTCAAATCCTGGTTCATCTAATACAAATTACCATCACCTAATATCTATGAATATGGATTTTAACAACGAAACTATAATAGATGAAAAGGTAGCCGACACTAATTTTATGTTCTCGTTACAACCGTTGTTGCATCATACAAGAATGCCAAAGGCCTCCGAAAACAGACAGTTCTACTGTTATAGTTTCTCTCTAGATCCAGAATCATATTCACCGTCAGGGCAGATAAACATGAGCAGAATTCAGAATAAAACAATACGGTTTAATTTATCTAAAAATGGCGACATAGACAGGTATATCAAAATTTATGCTAAATCCTACAACATCTTACGCATAGAAAATGGCTTAGCGGGATTAATGTTTATAGATAATAATACAGTGTGATAATAACGATGGAAGAGCAAATCATCGACAGTGCAGTTAATATTATACTTCCAGTGATGGAAAGCGCAATGGTTTTAGCAGCCGACTACTCAAAAGCGTGTAATAGAACGTTTATAACATCAATGGACATGAAATATGCACTCCGTTATTGTGCAATCAATGTTACAGGACGACATGTTGGATCTATGTTCCCTGAAATATATGAAAAAGAAAGCGACAGCGATGAAGAAGATGATTTAGAAATTGTAGAAGAAACAGAAGGTGATTTTACTCGTTATGAAGGTGATAACGACCTTTACAACAGGGTGAATGATGCATTTGACAAATGGGATGAATGGGAGCCATACAGTCCAGTAGATAAAATGCTTAAAGATGCAGTTAATAAAAATAGTTAGATCATTCAGGATAAATGAATAGGGAATTTGTCAGTAGTTTTAAAAAGTTGAACAAAAAAAACCCAGAAGGAATTTCAGAATATGAAAATAACTTTTTCAGTGATGATGAAAATCCATCTAAATCAAGTGATACAGATTTAGAATTAGAATCAGACAGTGATGATGAAAATGAAAATTTTAGTTCTGAAATAAATAGAACATGTCATGAAAGTGATACAGATGTTTCTTCTGTATGTAGTGAAAATAGTGATGCAGAAGAAAGTAATATACGAACAAATAAACTGTTCAGGACAAAACCAAAACAACATATAAAATTTAAACTTCTTCAGGAAGAGAGTGACTTTGAAGAAGAAACCTGATTTTTTTTCTATGTAATTATTATATAAATACTTAAAATGGCGAATGTAATGAAAACTGCTCAGGCCGAGGCTACTTCCGTTGCTCGTTCAGTCGAGTCACAGTCCCTAAACACAATGGCGGCCGGCTTTTCATTTGCCGCGGCCATCGCGTGGATGGATGTCGTTCGTGCCATCGTTACCCGTGTTGTATCCACCCAGAAGAACGGTGTAATGAATGCCGCTGTCACTGCCTTGATGACTACTCTTCTGTCAGTTGTTGTGTACATGGTGCTTCGCCGTGTGTCCTCAACTGTCCGACAGCCAGGTTCCGCTGTGTTTGCGGTTACCGCTTAGATAGTATAAGCATCAGTAAACCACCCATCAAACATATAAATAAAATAGTAACGATTTGATTTTTATCAAACCTTTTAGGTAATTTTGTATGTGGTAGTTCAACAGGAGGTGGTAATTCCCTTGTGTACACTTTTTGTTTCTCTAACATACTTAGTTTATCTAAACTACAAGTAATCTTAAACTTGAGCGTATGATTTCTTGATCTAAAATCATACTCTACGAGCTTGGTTCCTATTGTATAATAGAATCTTATTCGCAGTTTATCCAGTCCATTCTCTGGCCCTCTGTAAAATAAAGATTCGACAGGATAATCATTTTTAAATTCCAAAAACTCTCCTCTTTTTTTAGTTATAATTCTCCCAAAATAGATAGATTCTGTCGAATTTAAATTACCAATTGACACATTCGAAGGTCCAGAATTATATACATCTTTTGTAATATCATCTCCATTTGTAGATAATCTTATAACAATAGATGATGGTCCAAATAAATTCACCGGCCCGCTTACTATGACATTTGAACCATTTGTTACATTCGAATGTGAAAACCCAAGTTCATTTGCCAAAGTTCCTTTATTTGTTTGAGAAGTATATCCATCCTGGCCATCATAAAAATCAAAATTTATTGGATTGCTATCGGCATTCGAATATGTTATTGTTTCTGTGTCAGAATTGTACTCTACATTTGAAACAGATGAATTTCCAGATAAATATGTCTGTAATAAATCTGCAAAATCTTCACCCGAATCTACATTTATATTTGGTAAGTTGACAAAAGTATCATTAATTGGAAAAGTATTGTTTGCCCCGTTGATCAGTGTTTGAGATAATGGAATTTGTGCAGCAATTAGTTTTATACTGGTCACATTATGTAATTCTCGGTTAAGAGTTATCTCATAATCATTAGGATTTGGCCAAATAATTGGATCTCTCTGGTCACTTACAACATCTAAACAAAAGTCCATTGTTTATTAACATTTATAAACAAAAATAAAATGTTAATAAATTTTGTTTTTTTTTTTTGATTTTTTTTTTATTTAAGCAGAAAGTGAATGAGTCAATGGGTTATTCATGAGTTGATTATTGGCTAATCCAAGTTCTCTAGTTGTAGCATGTGGGTTAGAATTACCTTTATAAGCGTTGAACTGGTGGTACATGTCCTGTACATAATTCTGCATTCGCTCACCATCCGCTGGCCCTAGACGCCCATCAACTCTACTGCAATCACTTTTTACGGCTGTTACCATACCACCCTGATTTAGTGGATCCGCGCGAACATTCATCCTACCAGCATTACCCTGTCTATCTTGTTTACCTCTACGATTTGTTTCGCGGATGCCAAACTCTTGAGGATTGTTACCTTTTTCGTTCATATATTGAACATGCGGATTATTTTCATAACCACCAACAAAGTTTACTATACCAGGGGTTGGTTGATTGTTGTACTGCATCTGTGAAACGTTCAAATCACCTTTGTTTCTGGTGGGATCCTCTGCTAATGTACCTGCTGAAATAAACTTCTTCGCCGGCGCAAAACCTAAACCATCATTTCTTAAAGATGTCTCTGCTCTATTCGTAGGCCTTTTGGTCTTCTCATATTTACCTCTACCGACGCGTCCTGAAAGTGCCCCACCCTGTCCTTGTGCACGGCCTGGCAGTTCTGGCCTTCTTGAAGGCAAGAACGCTGTTTTCTCCGGCATGTTATGCGATAATTGCCCTACTACACCTGGTCGACCTCCTGAAATATCACCTGCGGGACCAGAACGACCAGGAAGTGTTGTTAGTTTATAGTCTCCGACATTATTTGGATTTACACGATACAACTGTTGGTAGCCACCGTATGCTGGTACATCTGCACCGATACCTAGGCCGCTCCCAACCAATTGTTTTTCAACTGGAGCAAAATTATTCATTTTCCCTGACATGTACGGTCTGTTTCTGAAATCATGTACTGGTTCGCCGTTGACGTGTTTCATAAATGCAACATCCCCAAAACTTGGGTGAGCATCTTTCTTTTCTTGTCTCACACCGTGTCCGGATAAACCAGGATCCCCGGTTGAAACCCCTGTATAAGTGTTTGTAAGTACTGAACGATTATCTAATAAATCATTAAAAACATTTTCTTTTGAAGTTTCTTCTTGGTATGTTTCAACTTTTTGACTGACGTTGTTACCATCATTGTTTTGAGAACATTTTCTAGCAGCATATACCAGTCCCGCAATGGCAACTATAGATATTGGATCAGCCATTCTATATTATACTATTTGAATATTTATTTTTTACAATATCTTCTAACAAATAATCCATTTTGAACCTGGGCTCTAGTATTCGATGGATCATCCGTGTGTACTCTGAGTGGTGCACTACAATTCATATTTTGGATTGGGAAGTAACCCCCTGAAGTATTATTCACATACACTTTACCAAACTGCGTGGTTGACTGCGGGCGAAGTTCATCATCTACCATAATTAATTCATTTGGTGCACCCTTGCCTGCTTTAAATGGGGCAGTACCCCACAGCATTGTATTTGGACGACAGCAATAGTTCAAACTGCTTGGATTTGGGTAGGCAAATACAACATCGTTCGCACAGTTTGGTGGTACCGCTGGATTATCAAGGATAACTTTAGTCGCTGGCTGTAAAGTATAAGGATCCATTATTTATTAATATATAAAATTATTTTTAATTATGGATAAGCACCAGATCTACCTCTACCACCTCCAGTCATACCAGTTCTCATATCGCCACTTGGATCCAAGCCGGCAAATGCTTCTAGTTGCACACCTCTAGCATCTGGATTGCACATAGAAGAATCATCCTTACACATAGGGGCATTCTTCTTACCGTAACACCATTCAGCAAAATCTGTCTGTGCACCTGGTAGTGTACTTAAAGGAGCAGATATGAACTGGCGTGCGGCTGCATTTCTCTGTATGGATGGCATCGAACTCTTAGATCTACCAGCATACTGAATTGTATTATCCAAAAACCCTTTTACACCATTTCTAACTGACGGGTAATAACAAGCGGGAGGGCGTTCCGACGAATCACCTACTAACATGTTTGCCAACGGGTTATCTCTTGATGGTAATTGACAGTTATCAACGTGATTGTAGTCACCAGAATGCGCTGGATACGGATCATCATTTGCAGAAATTATATTGCTTTTGTACATAATGAACATTACAGACAACACCATGGCCGCCAACATAAAGACGCGTGGGTCTCTCTTTATAATGTAAAAAACACATGCAGCATATAAAATAAAGCGAGTGCTTGCATTGATTCTTTCATCTGGGTTCTGAGTACTTGTTGGCCAAAAATTTAAAACGTCCTTTTTTCTAAAAAGTGATAGAGGATCTGAAAACCAAACAGTCATTTATATTATATTAAACTTTCTTTTTTTCTGCTGTACCATTACCCAACATTCCACCTAGAGATGAAAACAACCCCGTCAACGCGGAAGGATCAAACTGACCACCATTCTGCATCTTGTCAGCGCAATCAGATGCAATCGTCTCGATAGAGTTTAGAGTTTCCTGTGGGATCATCGTGATTGTGGTACCTAGAATGTAAAGTGTTTGCAAATATTGCCAAATTGCATCCTTTGTATTTTGTGAAAGTTCTGAAGTCCAATATTTTGCGATGTTCAGGTCATTGATAAGTTCCGATTTAATTGATGTGGGATCTAGAAAGAATGATTCGTCTTTTGCCATGATTTTCTCCTGAACTGGTGTGACTTCCGCCATATAACCCTCAACACATTTACGAGGATTGGACTTTCGCAGAAGATCAAAGGAAGTCATGTACTTCTTGATTGCCTTCTCCTCTGGGAAAGTTGTATGTAGTTCATTGATAAACTGTGTCATCATATCGTTCCAAGCAGAAATAGATGTCATTGTTAATGATTACTGTTAGTATTTACATTATATTCTTTAATATGGTTCTGTTGATATAGTTTCTTTCGCGGCAACACCAGATTGAACTATAAAGAATACCAGCATACCGACGAGTATGGCTGGTTTTGTATAAGAACTTGGGTTTAGTTTACCTTCGTTATTCATGCGAGCCTTGACGTGAATGTATCCGGCTGTGGCGCATGCAGCAAATACCGCAGCAGATAAGGGGTCTTTTAGAGAATCTGAAATATCCATAGTTAATTATAATATTCAATTATTTTCTTTTTGTGGTGTTTCCGGTGCGTCGCTGAAAAGAACATCTGAATCATCTTGTTCTTGTGGTGTTTCTGACGGTTTGCCTTCGAGGTTGATGTTTTTGGTTTCAATCACTTCCGGATCAGGTTCAGAACCTGGTGGAGATTCTGCGGCCTGTTCCTGTTGCATCGGGGCTGGTTCTTCTGCGACAATTTCTTCTTCCTCGCCTTCCTCATCACTTCCTTCATCCATAATGTCTGGATCTTCTGTGTCTTCTGGTGGAGAGTTTTCAAAATCGATTGTATCCTTGTTCATTTGAGCCATGCAGGATTTTAGAATTTCCTGAATTGGTATCATCTCCTTGACAGTTTCTTCGATGCACTTTGAAAATCGATTTGTTAATTCAGTATCTCTATCCTGTTCGATACTGTCCTCATGATAAACATATGGGTTCTTGTATAATTCCTTAGCAGCCGCAATAAAACATCCGTGAATAAATACTTTATTATTTGGGAGTTTAAGTGAAATTTTGTTCGATTCAGCATTTAGACGAACTGATGAAAGAATTTTAACTGTACTAACAAAAACAGCCGCCAGAAGGTCATTGAACCAATTGCATGAGTTGCATACTGTTTCTGTATGTTTGTGAATCATATGATCATTCCAATTGACAACCTCTTTGAGGAACTTCTGGTATTGTATCAGCGCTCTCCGACCTTTTGTAACTTTTACAGATTCTTTATACATTTCTTCAAATACCTCAATCATAGTTGGGCACATAACAATATATAATTGTGTAAGGTACTCCTTTTTCGCTTCGACAAGAATATTTAGACTGCTAGGATCCATTTATAATATTATGATTATTAAAGTTTAAAAATAATTTACGCATTTTTGTATCTTGATGCCAACTTTTTTAGATTAACAAGTGAAGGTAATGAAGGGTCATCGATCATATCTGTATCCATATCGCGTTGAGGTTGAGGTTGAGATTTAGAATTTTTATTTTTTTCCTTACACCATGAAATATATAAATCTATTTCAGATGTTTTACATACATAAAAACCTCCGTTGATGAATTGCCTCTGTACATATGCGCATGCTTTTTTTACATCATAAGATGGAAGACCCATGATAAAAGTTGGAATCCTGATAAATACATTCTTCTGTCCTAATTCAACTGATGTTTTAATCTTTTTTGAAACTTGATCATAAATTTTTTTATATGTTTCCTTTTTAATTTTTTTTCTATTATCTTCTATCTTGTGTATTTCATTTATTGATATTGGCATATCTATTATTATTTAGAAATATTTGGTTTTGGGAGTAATTCACTCGCCGAAAGGAAATTGTCGTCTGTAACTTCAGAATACGGGTCAATATCCGAAGTAATTTGGATTGTTTGTGTACTGGCAGATAATACGTTATCCATAAATACAGATGCTGAAATCATGAAACCAAATGGAAACCCTACATTACGAACCATGAGCATCATTTTAAATTTATATAATTTTTCATTACGATTATTTTCATAAATATGTACATCATTGGTCTCTAATGGAAATACGCATAACCCAGATTGACTCTTTACGAAATTTATTAATGATGCTGTACATTTTTCTATTTCATCGGGTGTGATGGATGTTGAAACTAATGAAAAATCTGAATCGTCAAAACCTGAATCATAATTAATCTCTGGGCTTGTCGATGGTTTTTTGTGTCCAGCTGATGAAAAAATTTCTACAAAGTTTTCTTTCTTGTTCGAGTATAAGTAAAACGCCACAAATATCAGGAGACCAAATAGTAATATATTATTGTTCATGGCTATATATTATCATATGCGTTGAAAAAAATATTATTAAAAAAAAATATAATATTAAAATGTCATCTCTGCTGATATTTAGTCACAAGTGCAAACATTCTAATTCTGTATTGCAGTTCATTAAAAGTAACCCACAGGTCGCACCTCTCGTTAAATTTCATGATGTTAACGCCCTTGGCATCCCTCAACAATACAAGAGTAAAATTACAAGCGTTCCAACTTTACTGACATCTAACGGAAAGTTTCTAATTGGATCAGAAGTAATTCAATGGTTCACATCATTATTACCCAATGAAATATCAAACTGTGATGTCACAGGGTCTGGACTTCAACTATGTTCACTGGAAGACGGAACGTGTGAGGATAACATGTTTAACTTAGATAATTACGGACAATCACTCCAACCTATAATGACACCAGAATTAGAAGCCAAAATTAAACAAAATGTAACAGATGCTTATGGTAATAAACAGCAATAAAGAATATATGTGTTAGAATAGTAACGAAATGAAACTCAAAACAGTTCAGGCATCTGCTTTTAAGAGTATCTTTGAAGTGCTTAAGGATATTCTAAACGATGTTAATATATATTTTACAAAGAAAGGTATAAGAATCACAACGCTTGATACAGCACGGGCGGCACTGGTAGACCTCCATCTATCATCTGATAATTTTGAAGAATATACGTGTGATGAAGAGGAATGCGTGGCTGGTGTAAATATTACAAATACATTCAAACTTCTCAAACCAGTTACCAACAATGATACACTTGAACTTGAATTTTCCAGGGAAGTTTTAACCTTTAGAATTCATAATGAATTAAAAAAGTCCAACACAGAATTCAACTTGAAACTTTTAGAGATTGATGAAGACCATATTCAGATCCCGGAACTTGAAACCAAGGTTACGACAGTTATGCAATCCTCTGACTTTCAGAGGATTTGCCGGGATATGATGAACTTGTCTACAGAAATTAGAATTTCAAGAGAAAGTGATGAACTTGTTTTTGAATGCGATGGCGATTTTGCACGTCAAAATACAAGAATTCAGTGTGATGATCAGGAAGATTTCAAAGATACACTGTCCGGGTTGTATTCACTTAAATATCTGAACTTGTTTACAAAGGCTACAAGTATGTGTTCAAACGTTCAGATATTGATGGAAGGTGACATGAGATTTTTGATTTTAAAATATGATGTAGCAAATTTAGGAGAACTTAAATTCTATCTTGCTACAAAAGTTGACCCAGATTAGATTGAATATTACACGTTTTCGTCTGGCCTATAATGTTCGTTACCTGGATATATTTATAATCGTCGTACATGAATGAATCATAAATTTTCGGAGTTAAATAATTATGAAAATTACCATTTGGCCCCAAAAGTTTTATATATTTTTTGGTAACATCTCTAATAATGTTATTATCTTCATCTAGTAATTTTACTTCCTTTATAGGGAGTTTAAAAGACATAGAGAGCGGTTTTATTTTTGACACATCAGTTGTCGGGTCATCCGACAGGCATGTATATGACTTTTTATTATATTTATATTTAATTCTATATAAAATATCAGTAATACCGGAAGGTGTCTTGCCAATTGCAAGGTAATTATTTGTTACATCGACCCAATGTTCCTCTGTTTCGTCTTTGCAAAGCCAGTACTTCTGTTCGTTCAACCAAAACTTGTTTTTTGTATAAACATCTGTTTTACCATCAAAATTGTAAGTCATTTCAACCTGGTACACACTATATGCATATATGTTGAAGATGAAATTGTAAAGTTCTACAAGTTTGAAAAAAAAACTCTTTAATATATCATAAAACATAATTAAAAGTATAGATAGTCATTTCTTTAAATATGGATGGTACATTTTTAGGAACATATGATACAAAAATATCAAAATGGGAAAACTTAATAAAAGCCGATCCTGAAAATTCACGATTATACCAGAAAGAAATGGACAGTTATATGGTTAAATGTTTACCTTTCATGTTAAGATATGTAAGAAAAGAATGTATTAACGAAGAAGAAAAAATCAATCCGGTTTTTAATATTGTAACTAGAAAAGGTTTGAAGCGGCGTGAAATTTATCATGATTATCTGCGGTCGGTAGAAGACTTTAAAGGATCTTTTCCAAAAGAACATGATAAAACTGAAAATAAAAAAGAAAGAAAAAAACATTCACATTCGCGACAACTTCTTGATGTACCCATATGTATTTTATGCAAATCTAAAAATGTTTTCTACGAAACTGAAACTGCACAGAATATATGCACAGATTGTGGCTGTGCCGTACATCAATTAGGCGAAGAACTCACTTACAAAGAAGAACAAGAACATAATGAGAAAATGGTTATACAATGCGGGTACAAGAAGGAGAATCACTTGAACGAATGGATACTTCAATTTCAAGGGCGAGAAACTACAAATATACCAGGTACCGTCATAGATCAGTTGCGCGCTGAATTTAAAAAACAGAAAATTAAAAAAGTCACTGAAATTACTCGTGAAAAGGTTCGAACATTTTTAAAGAAGTTGAAGATGACAAAATACTATGAACATAGTACATATATTACACATATATTAAACGGTCTTAAACCACCTGATATGAGTCAAGCACTTGAAGACCGGTTGCGTCTCATGTTCAAAGAAATTCAAGAACCCTTTGAACATAATTGTCCACCCGAAAGAAATAATTTTTTAAGTTATTCATATGTTCTCTACAAATTTTGTGAACTTTTAGAAGAAGATGATTTTCTACCATTCTTTCCTCTTTTGAAATCAAAAGAAAAACTCCATCAACAAGATGTCATATGGAAAAAAATGTGTAAGGAACTTCAATGGGAGTTTATACCTACTATTTAGGTCTATGAACTACAGAATGTGTCAACATCTAAATCACCGCAATAATAATGAGCAGTTTGTTTATTGTCACCAACTGCTTTATTTGTACCCGCCGGGCACAATGTGGCTTTTCCAGATTTGCAAAATAATTTCTGATAATTATCATCATCGTCATCTACTGTATAATTATTATCATGTACCCATTGTAGATAACATCTACTATTTCTGCTTGTTTTAGATGAGTGCACGCATGCTGTTTCATCATCCACTGTTTTATATTGCGTATTGTCGTCGTTTGGCATACACACACCACCATCTGCCATTAGGTCATAACCAACAGTTGTATTACATGTGTTAGCAATACAATCACCATCATCATTTGTTATGTATGTTACCGCACCTATAACTGTTTCGTCTGGGTCTGGGGTGCATGTTTTATCTTCATCTTTTTTATTAAATGGCCATGTTTTTTTCCATGCTGCTACACTTAGCCATATACCAACACCAAGTAAAATTAATGTAACAACTATACCAACAATATGTGATTTCTTAAGTTTGGGTTGTTGCAATGAATTCATTATTAATATTATAAACTTTTTTTTTTATAAACAAACAATCGAAAATTCACATGTTTCTGAATCACCTTGTGGGAAATTTATAAGTAATCCACTTCGGATCCCTGTGAGTTTTAAATAATTCATCGCCTGATTATTCATCGACTGATTAAGATTTCGTGTAGACTTTAGTTCGACAACTAGATTATTTTCAATAATTAGATCAGCCCTCATATTACCTATAGTATGACCTTCAAATACTATAGGTACTATTCTTTCTGATTCATATTGTATGTTTCGTTTGCGAAGTGAAACTTCCATTGCATTATGGTATATTCTTTCACTGTGCCCACATCCAAGTTGAATATAAATATTATTTGCAATTTCTTTGATTGTTTCGATTGACATTATTAATCATAATCCCACATTGTCCCTATATACCTTTTCACACAATTGTATCTTTTGCCAATATTACTTAGACTTCCATTTGTATATTCTTTGAGTTCTACTATATTTGTACAAAACTCTTCTTGATTTAACTCATGTAGGACAAGTTGCCTCAACATATCGGAAGCTGTTAATGTAAACATTCGCAGGATTGCAATAAGGTCTCTCGTTTTCTGGTTTTTCTTTTCGCGTTGTTGTATTACTTTCTTGAAATAATCTTCATTTATCTCATTTAGCAAGAACCTGATGCGAAGGTCTCTGTTATCAGTCACGAGTGCATTCTCTCTCAGATTATATCTAAATTCATACTCTTCAATATGTGTAATGAGGCGATGTACCTTATATATAAGTGTCTGGTTTTCACTCAGGTCTTCTGATCTAGGGACATTATCAGCATATTGTCTGTAATATCCTCTGTAAACCCTCTGAGGAGGCTTTTTATTAAAAAATATATTGAGTTCATCAAGATTTGGCAAACCACCACAAGGAATATCTCCAATTGCTCGGTTAGCGTTAGCCGTTGCATTTCGTCTTTGAAATTCATAAAAGTGTGGATTGTGTATCATGCCTTCTTCAATGCGCCCCGTATTCCAATTAAATGCGCAATGGCATGATGTGCACCACATCTGTGCACAACCTCCAGTTCTGAAAATGAGTGTTCCGCATTTTGGGCATGGCTTTGTATCTTTTTTCAGCAGATTCACAGTTTCTACATTCTTTTCATCACATTCATGTTCATCATTTTTTATTTCGTTACACTTTGAACATATCTTATTTTCACACATGTCGCATTTCCAGTTAGAAGTTAGAAATCCTTTACAATCTTCAACTGGACATTTTCGAACAAATTGCTTCTTCTGTGTCCCACCTTCATCTATGTTATGTCCAGCATTCAATGTGTTGATATTTCGTTCCAATGTATAAATGAGTTCTTTCTGGCGACCGATCTCTTCTCGAGCATCACCTATAAGTTTATTGATATTTCTTTTTTGTTTTTCACGCATTGCAGCATCTTGAGTTTCAGGGAGGAAGGATTTTTCACGTTCGAATAAAATATTTTCTCTGTGATTTTTTAATTCCTTATTTCGAAACGTTTTTGTGCATGATTCATCAATAAACTCGCGGTTCCATCCTTGCTTACATTTCATGCAATGTGGGTCATTCACTGTACCTACAAGGTACGTCTGCACACATTTGCGACATGTTTTAAAATCACAAAATGAACATGTTACCTTTTTGTGGTTTTGAAGATTGAAACGTTCGCAGCAGATTTCACAGTCTGTCATGATTGCATTAATTTACTTACTATATAATATATTTTATTCTCTAAATATATTATATAATGTTGATTCCAGTTCTTATATTAATATCTTTTATTTTCTTTTTTTTAGGATTCATAATTAAACAGGATACATGGGGCGTCGGAAATTATGTTGCAAAAGATGATAAAAATGGTCAGTGTAATATCGGATATTGGATAACACTGATAGGGGTAGTAATGTTAATAATTACCCTTGTATTGTACAGAGTGAAAAAAACAGCAAAAACTGTGCGCAATTCAGCATCAAGTGCGTATGGAAGTGCGCGTAAATCAGCATCAAGTGCGTACGGAAGTGCGCGCAATT
>ERZ1048068.914-NODE-914-length-24541-cov-9.677122_pt1 | contig 24541 bp, 37 predicted proteins | sample MGYA00383098_ERZ1048068 | MGnify/ENA primary metagenome ERZ1048068 (study PRJEB29581, sample SAMEA5548368) | metagenome | biome: marine; feature: coastal; material: water | depth 1 m | study: Short-term variability in the microbial, nano- and picoplankton dynamics... | reverse complement strand
GAAAGTAGGTCACCGCCATTCTATTTATCTAGCCTATCACTATCTGTGGTAGGCTTTTTTAATATATTAATTTTTCACGCGATGTTCATTATAATTACTAATCTGAACTGAGTTTCTAAATCTTTGAATTTAGAATAGGTTTTATTTCATTTTATGGCCAATAGCAAGAAATGATACTCCAAATGGAAACTTTAATCCACTTTTGAGGAATAGTTTTTCTTGAAGAAAAATTCTGAATAGAATTGAATTAATAAAGTTGGATGATTGGAAAATTTCGTTGTCTGACCCTGAACTTTCAATGCTTTTACTACGTGGTAAGAGTCTCAAAAAGAAACGTGTTAGGGAAATAGGAACAAACAACCAAAAATTAAAATATGTATCGTAGGTTATTTTAATTTTATTGTTTCTAAGTAGATTTCTGAAGTTTTGCTTATTATATCTTCGGAAATGATGATTTATTTCATCATGTTGACTCCATAGAAAACTGAAAGCTGGTACAGTTAGAATGACATTCCCATGTGGTTTGAGTACCCTATATATTTCTGATAATGCTTTGTTATCATCTTCTATATGTTCAATAACATCAAATCCGCAGATCATGTCATAAGTGTTATCTTGAAATGGAAGGTTGGTTAAATTAGCATTGATAGCCACTATACCTGCTTTACTTTCTAAGTATTCGCAACAATCCTTATCGTATTCTAAAGATGTTACGATACCAAATTCATTTAGCATTAAGGAGGTAGCTCCTGTAGCTGCTCCAACATTTAGGATTTTAAGATTATTCTGTCGACTACTTATTTTATTAATAATAAGAGACCTTAAAATTTGTAAGCGTGCTTTGAACCACCAATGATTTCTTTCAAGGTGATAATATTCTTTGTAGAATTTTTTTTCCAAACGGTTTACGTGAGGTGCTTCTCAGCATGATAGCTTGATCTAACTAATGGACCGCTTTCAATATAATCAAATCCCATTCTTTGTCCTTCTCTTTTGTACATCGCAAAGACATCTGGATGAACGTATTTTGCGACCTTTAAATGGCGAGGCGTTGGTTGCATATATTGTCCTAAAGTGATAATACCAACACCTGAGTTCCGTAAGTCGTACATGGTTTCTAGAACTTCATCTTCAGCTTCTCCCATACCACACATTATTCCACTCTTAGTTTTCATACCTCTATCCTTGAGGTACTTTAAAACTTCCATAGAACGGTTGTATTTAGCTTGAACTCTTACTTCTTTAGTAAGTCTTCTTACAGTTTCAATATTATGACTAACTATTTCGGGATGCACTGCGACAATACGATCAAGTTGTTCTTTGTTGCCTTGAAAATCTGGAATTAATGTTTCTAAAGTCGTTTCAGGATTGTGTTCTCTTATGGTGGTAACAGTACTTGCCCAATGCGTACTCCCACCATCTTCTAAATCATCTCTATCAACACTTGTAATCACCGCGTGCTTAATCCCCATAATATTTATAGACTGAGCCACTTTGAATGGTTCTAATGGATCGAGTGGATCCCCTTTACCAGTAGCTACATTACAAAATTGACAACTTCTAGTACAGGTGTTTCCGCCTATCATGAACGTGGCAGTTCCAGAACCCCAACACTCACCAATATTAGGGCATTTCCCACTTTCACAAATTGTATGCAAATTATTATCCTTAACGAGATGAAGCATTTCTGCGTACTTTCCATCTCCTGGGATTTGTGTCTTTAACCAATCCGGTTTAATACGTTTATTTTGCTTGATTTTAACTAGCGGCTTGTTTTCTATTTTGTTTGCCATTTGACTATACCAAATTTACCCTTCAAAGGTAGTTAATTCATTATTATATCTTTTTTTCTACTTCAATAACAAAACACATTGGTCAATCGTTAGTTTTGTTTAAAAGAATAGATAATGATTAGAGTTTTTTCTGTCTTCCTTATAACTATTTCAATTCTATCTTTTGGTCAGAATAATACACCTACATATTCGTGGCGAATGCATTTACCCTACAATAGCGTGAGGCAACTAATGCAAGTTGAAGATAAGCTTTATGTCCTGGCTGATATCGGTATTTATACTTTAGGTATAAATCACGGGGAGCTTGGGATGCTAACAAAGGTTGAGGGTTTTGCAGAATCTGAGGTAGCTTGCATGGGGTATTCTGAAGATTATAATACTGTTGTTATTGTATATAGGTCTGGCAATATTGATTTACTCAAGGATAATTCTATAATCAATATCCCAGGGATAAAACGTTCTCCGATAGTAGGGTTAAAAAAAATGAACGGTATTAAAGTATATGGAAAGTATGCTTTGATTGCTACTTCATTTGGCGTAGTAGTTTTGGATGTCGATAAAGAGGAGATTACGGACGATTATCAAAATTTGGGTATCGGTGGAAGGTCTATCGAAGTATCATCGCTAGCTGTGAATAAAGACACTTTGTTTTTAGGTACTACTGAAGGACTAAAATATGCTCCAGCTTTTGACCCAAACGTCAATCTTAAAAACTTTTCAAGTTGGAATACTGCTACTGAATATGATTCTATCTATTTAGTAGAAGAGTTTAACGGTAAACTTTATTTTGTAAATGACAGTATATTATATCATTATGATAATGGTGAGATTTCAGTAACAGAAAATGGTCTTTCCAAGGGATATCGAAGCTTAAGAAATACGGGTAATAATCTTATGATGTGTAGATGGGAAGGTTTAGCTCAGATCAATAAAGATAATAGTATTGAAGAGTTAGGAGATCCATTTATGGATTACGTTATAAGAGATGACCGATCCAATTTATGGTTTGGAGGTTTTTATAGGGGATTGATAAAGGTAGATACTGAAGGGAATTATAGTTACGCTACTCCAGAAGGACCCTACGGCATAGGGACCTATGATATGATGGGAGTGGGGAAAAAGCTCTATGTGACGTCTGGCGGGCATACTACTGCATACGCTCCGATCTATAACGATAGAGGCTACTATGTTTATGAGGATGGAGATTGGACAAACAGTCAAAAAAACACTTCTATAGCAAACTTTATGTTAGACCTCACCAATATTTTCATATCCCAAGATCAGAATGATATTTGGTTAGGGAGTTTTGGTACAGGTCTTTTGCATTTAGACCGAGGTTCGCCTTCAGAAATTTTTGACAAAACCAATAGCTCAATTACAGAAGGTCCTGGTGATAGGGTTATCGCTTTTGGTATGGCAGAAGATAGTAGAGGAAATTTGTGGGTTGCCAATTATGAAACAAGCCGAGCCCTTGCGGTTAGAAGAGCTGATGGATCGTGGGAAGATTTTAACGTGGGTACCCGTAGACTAGGAGAGATGGTTGTTGATAGGTCTGATCAAGTGTGGAGTTTGGTTCCTAGGACAAGTAGTCAAGGTATAATGGTAACAAAGGCAAATGATGATGGCTCCATCCAAACACCTAGATTTTTAGGAACAGGAAAAAGGAGTGGAGGTTTACCTGATGGTAATGTCAAAGCTATAGCGGCAGATAAGGATGATGAAATTTGGGTGGGTACTGAAACCGGATTAGCAGTTTTTTATAATCCAAGCTTAGTATTTGACGGAGGTGAGAATGCAGATGCTCAACAAATTATAATTGATGACGGAAACGACGTAGGATATCTTTTAGGCAATGAGGTCATTAACGATATTAAAGTAGACGGAGCAAATAGAAAATGGATTGCAACGAACAATGGAGCTTGGTTATTAGAAGAAGATGGTGGTGCGGTGCTTATGCATTTTACAGAAGAGAATAGTCCATTGCCGAGTAACATAATTAATACAATAGGTATAATACCAGGTACGGGTGAGGTGTTTTTTGGTACCAAAAACGGCATAGCTTCATTTAGAGGTGATGCTACGGAATCTGGGGATATGCATTCTAATACTTTAGTGTTTCCTAACCCGGTAGATCAGGGTTATGACGGACCCATTACCATAACAGGCCTTCCAGAAAATGCAACAGTCAAAATTGCAGATGTTGCCGGTAGAGTGGTTTATGAACTCATAGCGAATGGGGGTACCGCGGTTTGGGATGGAAGAAGTTTCAGCGGGGAAAAACCGCAAACGGGTGTCTATCTTATTTTTTCTGCAAATGAAAATGACGAAGAATCTCTTGTTTCTAAGTTATTGATTGTACGATAAATCAGTATGATTGTAAAAACTAGAGGAATTGTTCTACGTAATACAATGTATAGTGAGAATAGTATTATCACTAAGATGCTTACACGTGAACTTGGACTCAGAACCTACATTTTCCCAAGTATAAGAAAAGGGAAGTCTCCTATTAGGGTTTCAATGATTCAACCTCTCTCATTAGTTCAAATGGATGTTTATGAGAAAAGCAATAGCAATATTAACAGGGTAAAAGAGCTTAAGAATGAACCTTCACTAATAAACATACAAGAGGATATCATCAAGAAGTCAATTGCATTATTTATGACTGAGATGTTGAACCATTGTATTCAGGAAGCTGATTTTGATATAGCATTATTTGATTTTGTAGATTCACAGATACAATTACTTGAGAATAATCAGCAATCGGGAGGACTCTTCCCACATTATTTTTTACTTGGTTTGGCTAAATACTTAGGAATAGATCCGCAAGGAGAATATAGTGATTCTAACAAGTTTTTTAGTTTGGAGGAGGGTCAATTTGTTAGCAATCGTGGTTTAAATACATTAGAACCTAATTCATCTTTAGTAATCTCTAATATACTGAATGGGGAAATTGAGATTAAAGCAAACAGAGAACTAAGACAACTGTGTTTAAAACAATTGGTTAGGTATTTCCAAATTCACGTCATCAAGGATAAAAAAATACAATCTTTAGAAATCCTTTCAGAGCTTTTCGATTAATGGCACATTCTTTGAATACTTTTGTTATAGTATGAATAGACTAATAGCTATACTTCTTCTCTTCTCAGTTGCGGTTCCTACTTTAAAGGCACAGATCAAGGATGCCGATTCAGCAGTTGTAATGCGTAAAGTGTTAATGGATGGCGACACATTCTATGTGTATTCATTTGATGAGTTTATACTCAAGGAGTTTGATTCAAAAGATGAAAAGGAAGTATACCTGAAATCAGTTAGGAATGTCAAAAAAGTGATGCCCTATGCAAAACTAGCGGCATTTAGACTTCAAATGATGGAGGATAATTTAAATCAACTAACATCAAAGAGGGCAAAAAAAAAATATATAAAAGCAACAGAGGATGCCATAAAAGATGAGTTCATATCTAAACTGAAGAAACTCTCTAGATCACAAGGTATTTTACTCATAAAATTGATTCATAGAGAAACGGGAAATACGACTTATGAGATACTAAAAAAATATAGGGGGAATTCAAGTACAATGTTCTATAGATTATGGGCTAAGATGTATAATGCCGATATAGACACAAAGTTTGATCCTATTGAAGATTACCAGATAGAGTATATAATACGAAACGCTAAGTTAGAATAATAAAAGATGAAATTAGATATATTGGCTTTTGGAGCTCATCCTGATGATGTTGAACTATCGTGTTCTGGTACGTTGTTAAAATACAAAGATGCTGGTCGTTCAATAGGAATTATAGACCTAACTGAAGGAGAGTTAGGAACACGAGGAACTAAAGAGACTAGACGGGAAGAGGCTAAACAAGCTGGCAGTATATTAGGATTAGATATTCGGGAGAACTTAGACTTAGGTGACGGATGGTTTGAATTAAATAAGGAGAACAAACTAGCAGTCGTATCTGCGATAAGAGCTTTCAAGCCCGAAATCATTTTTGCAAATGCAGTTAGGGATAGACATCCAGACCATGGACGCGGAGCACGTCTAATTAGAGATGCGTGCTTTCTAGCAGGGTTATCTAAAGTTGTCACCAAAAGAAATGGTGAGATTCAAGATCCTTGGAGACCAAGACACCTATTTAACTATATTCAGTCTAATCACATTACTCCTGATTTAGTTATCGATATATCAAATTTTCAAGCTCAAAAGATGAAAAGTGTTTTAGCCTATAAAACTCAATTTTTCAATCCAGATTCTGATGAGCAAGAGACATTTATTAGCTCAAAGCGATTTATAGATTTTATTGATGCTAGAGGACGTGAAATGGGTGGAGCTATTGGGGCTGTTTATGGAGAAGGATTCACAACTGAAAATCCACTTAGCTATGACTTTAACAGTCTTTTATAAATCCACTGTAGAGGTTTTAAATACGCTGGTAAGAAAAGATTTTCATAAAAAAATTCTTTTTGAGTACCAAAACGTTTGTAGAACTCTTTTACTGAAGGTATAACAGACCCCTCAAAATCAAATACTTGATACGTCTCACAGTTAGATTCAATCGCATAATTTATCGCAATTGATAAAGCGTTATGTTTCTTGCCAAGTTCTGATGGTGCTCCCATAATGTAGTGCATACGTTTATTGTGACAAGCAAGTAGTATGGAGGCCACAGTTTCACCACCATCTGTAACATTAATGCATTTAAAGTAAGATGGGTGAGACCTCACCAATTTACAAATGCGTGTGTATTGAAGATGCTGAAGTTGAGGATTGTTTTTGCCGTGAGCTTGCTGGTATAGTCTGACTGTGTTTTCAGGTTCTAGGTCTTCATTTATGGATAGCAAGTGCGAAGACCTTTTCAGATTTCGTTTAAGAGATTTACTATATGCTGATTTGATGTCTACATAATCTGTAAGTTTAAGAATGAGATTGATACGGTTGGACGGTTTGCTCAAAAGGTTGAAATCTGTGTTAAAATGAAATGTGTTATACTGCTTTTTTAGAATGGATAATACAAGAGACTCCCATTCCCCATTTGGTTCTAAACCCAACCAATTAGATTTCTGCACGAAACTAGGCTGATAGACTTTTTTTAAGCTGTAAATAACTTGGTTTGGTAGAGGAATAGCACCATCGTAATCTCCTAGAATAATTGCATCCCATTCACACATCTTATCGAGATACCAAGAAAAGTTAAATACAAACGAATTGTTTGCAGATTCAACCAGCTGGTCCCACTTAGTTTTATCGATATTCTTATGTTTGATATGTTTGATACTGTTATTCAATCTTTTTAAGGTGAACTTATGAGTCTATTTTGTAGGACAATGATAGCCTCAAAACCAACGTATAACTAACTGCAAAGTGTATAAAAAGATTTGACCCGAATATTATTTGATTTTTTTCTCAGGTGCTCTTGTAAACTTATAGATTAATACTACTTTTGCAGACCTTTTTAGAAAACGGATAGAATTATATGCCTACGATACAACAATTAGTACGTAAGGGGCGAAAGTCACTTACTAAGAAGAGTAAGTCGAGAGCTCTCGACTCTTGCCCACAGCGTAGAGGTGTGTGCACGAGAGTTTACACTACGACTCCTAAGAAGCCAAATTCAGCAATGAGAAAAGTTGCAAGAGTTAGGCTAACTAACGGCAATGAAGTGAATGCATACATCCCTGGAGAGGGACATAATCTGCAGGAGCATAGTATCGTCTTAGTGCGAGGAGGAAGAGTTAAAGATTTGCCAGGTGTTAGATATCACATCGTTCGTGGTGCCTTAGATACTGCCGGTGTAGAAGGTAGAACTCAAAGAAGAAGTAAGTACGGAGCTAAAAGGCCTAAGAAATAATGAGAAAGTCAAAAGCTAAAAAACGCGAAATCGTTCCAGATCCAAGGTTCAATGATGTCTTGGTTTCGAAGTTCATCAACAATATGATGCTTCAGGGAAAGAAAGAAACTGCACGTAAGATATTTTACGAAGCGATAGATATCGTGGATGGTAAGGTAGAAGAAGAATCTGGAATAGAGACTTGGAAAAAAGCGTTGAATAATGTTATGCCTTCGGTAATGGTGAAGAGCCGTAGAGTTGGTGGAGCTACTTATCAAATTCCTATGGAGGTTAAGCCTGATTTGAAGGTTTCTTTCGGTATCAAGTGGATGATAGGTTACTCTAGAAAAAGAAACGAAAAATCAATGGCTAATAAATTAGCTGGTGAAATAGTAGCTGCTTCTAAGGGTGAAGGTGCTGCAGTAAAGAAAAAAGAAGATACACACAAGATGGCGGATGCTAACAAAGCATTCTCACACTTTAGAGTATAAGTAAGATGGCTAAGAGAGATTTAAAATTTACTAGAAACATTGGCATAGCTGCCCACATTGATGCGGGTAAGACTACTACTACTGAGCGTATACTTTACTACGGTGGTGTGAGTCACAAAATAGGAGAAGTGCATGATGGTGCCGCTACTATGGACTGGATGGAGCAAGAGCAGGAGAGAGGGATTACAATTACTTCAGCTGCTACTACCCTTAACTGGAATTACCGTGATCAAGAATATCACGTGAATATTATAGACACACCAGGTCACGTTGATTTTACTGTAGAAGTAAATAGATCTCTACGTGTGCTTGATGGTTTGGTTTTTTTATTTAGTGCAGTTGATGGTGTTGAGCCACAGTCTGAGACTAATTGGAGATTAGCAAACAATTATAATGTTCCGAGAATTGGTTTTGTAAATAAAATGGATCGTCAAGGTGCAGACTTTTTGAATGTTTGTGCTCAGGTCAAAAAGATGTTAGGTAGTCACGCTCTTCCACTTCAACTCAATATTGGAGCTGAAGATGGTTTTGAAGGAGTTGTTGATTTGATAAACTTCAAAGGTATTGTTTGGAATACTGAAGATATGGGTATGACTTTCAAGGAAGTTGAAATACCTGCTGACATATTGGATGAAGCTACCCAGCTAAGAGAAGAGCTTCTTGAAGCGGTGGCTGAATTTGATGAAAGCTTAATGGAGAAGTACTTTGAAGATTCAGAGTCTTTGACAGAAAGAGAAATATTGGATGCACTTAGATCGGCTACCATCTCAGGGAAAGTTGTTCCTATGATGTGTGGTTCTGCATTTAAGAATAAAGGTGTTCAGGCTATGCTTGATATGGTGATGGAAATTCTTCCCTCTCCAATGGATGTGGAAGCTATAGAGGGTACTAACCCAAAGACTGATGAGCCAGCATTTAGGAAGCCAAATGTTGAGGAGCCATTCGCTTCACTTGCATTCAAAATCGCAACGGATCCTTTTGTTGGAAGATTGTGTTTCACAAGGGCATATTCTGGGGCTTTAGATTCAGGTTCGTATGTTCTGAACACTCGTACAATGAAAAAAGAGCGTATATCTAGAATATTCCAGATGCACGCAAACAAGCAAAATCAGATACCTCAGTTACAAGCGGGTGACATCGCTGCACTTGTGGGTTTTAAAGATATTCGAACAGGAGATACATTGTGTGCTGAGAAAGCACCTATTGTATTAGAATCGATGGATTTCCCGGATCCAGTTATCGGTGTCGCTATAGAGCCTAAAACTCAAGCTGACGTAGATAAGTTGGGTATGGCTTTAGGAAAACTCGCTGAAGAGGATCCTACGTTTGTAGTTAAATCTGATGATGAAACTGGTCAAACAGTTATCTCAGGAATGGGTGAGTTACACCTAGAGATCATTATTGATAGACTAAAAAGAGAATTTAAAGTAGAAGCAAACCAAGGTGCTCCTCAGGTTGCTTACAAAGAAACTATTACAGATTCTGTGAAGCACAGAGAGACTTACAAAAAGCAGTCAGGTGGTCGTGGTAAATTTGCTGATATCCAGGTTGAAATAGGTCCTGGTGATGAGGGTAAGGAAGGATTAGAGTTTATTAATGAGATTGTTGGTGGTGCTATTCCAAGAGAATTTATCCCTGCAGTAGAGAAAGGATTCAAGGACGCTATGAAAAATGGTGCACTTGCTGGGTATGAAGTTCAAAATTTAAAAGTTAGATTATTTGATGGTTCATTCCACCCTGTCGATTCAGATTCTTTGTCTTTTGAGACTGCAGCTAAATTTGCTTTTAGGGAGGCTTCAAAAGCGGCAAAACCAGTTATTCTTGAACCTATTATGAAACTAGAGGTAATTACGCCGGAAGAAAACATGGGTGATGTAATAGGTGATTTGAATAGAAGAAGAGGTCAGATGCAAGGGATGACAGAAAAAGGTGGTGCACAAGTAGTGAAAGCTCTTGTTCCTCTTTCAATGATGTTTGGGTACGTTACTGACTTGAGAACAATAACTTCAGGAAGAGCTACTTCTACAATGGAATTTAACAATTACGATATAGTGCCGAATAATTTGGCTACTGATATCATAGCAAAAGCAAACGGAACAGTAAACGCATAGTAAAATGATTAATCAGAAAATTAGAATAAAGCTGAAGTCTTACGATCATAATCTGATAGACAAATCTGCGGAGAAGATAGTGAAGTCTGTTAAAGCAACAGGTGCTGTAGTTAGTGGACCTATTCCGCTTCCTACCCAAAAGAAAATCTTTACAGTGTTGAAGTCTCCTCACGTGAATAAGAAGGCAAGAGAGCAATTCAAATTGTGTTCTTATAAGAGGTTAATGGATATTTATAGCTCTAGTGCAAAAACTGTAGATGCACTTATGAAGTTAGAGCTGCCAAGTGGTGTTGACGTAGAAATAAAAGTTTAAGATTCATGATAAGCGTTATAGGAAAAAAAGTGGGTATGACTGCTCTATTTGCCGAGGATGGTAAAAAGGAGCCTTGTACCGTTGTTTCTTGTGAGCCAAATGTGGTTACACAGATCAAGAATATAGATACAGATGGTTACAATGCCATTCAAATAGCTTCTGTGGAGAAAAAAGAAAAAAGTTCTAACAAACCAGAAATGGGTCACTTTGCAAAAGCTAAGACTACTCCAAAAAGAGTTATAGTTGAAGTTAGAGATTATGAAGGTGACGCTGCTCTCGGAGAATCTTTTGGAGTAGAAATTTTTACTGAAGGAGAGTTTGTTGATGTTGTAGGTACTACAAAAGGAAAAGGTTTTCAAGGTGTAGTAAAACGTCACGGGTTTCACGGTGTTGGTGAAGCAACTCACGGTCAGCACAATAGACTTAGAGCTCCTGGTTCATTAGGTGCAGGTTCTACTCCATCAAGAGTATTTAAGGGCACAAGAATGGCTGGCCAGACAGGTAATACAAGAGTAAAGGTGCAAAACCTTAGAGTGTTAAAGGTGGATACTGAAACTAATACTATGGTTATTAGTGGAGCATTGCCAGGTCACAAGGGATCATATGTTATAATAGAGAAGTAAGATGAAAGTTAAGGTTTTAAACACATCAGGAGTAGAAACGGGGAAAGAGGTTACACTACCAAAAGAAATATTTGGAGTTGAACCAAATGATCACGCTATTTACTTAGATGTAAAGCAGCATTTAGCTAACAAAAGAAGCGGTACACACTCATCTACTGAGAAGGGTGATGTTACTGGTTCTACAAGAAAGATAAAGAAGCAAAAAGGTACTGGTACGGCAAGAGCTGGTAGTATCAAGTCTGGTGTTTTTGTTGGTGGTGGTCGTATGCACGGTCCTAAGCCAAGAGATTATAGTTTCAAGTTAAATAAAAAACTGAAGCAAGTTGCTAGAGTTTCTGCATTGTCTTACAAAGCATCTGAAAAGGAAGTTATTGTATTAGATGACATTACGTTTGATTCACCTAAGACAAAATCTTATCTTGAAGTGTTGAGTAGTTTGAAGTTAGATGGTAAAAAGACACTTCTTTTAACTCCAGATCATAATTCAAATGTTTATCTATCTTCAAGAAATATCCTAAATGCTGAGGTAATGAATGTAAGTGATGTAAATACTTACAATATACTAAATGCCAATAATTTAATTTTGGTTGGAGGTTCAATTGATAAATTAAAAGAGACGTTAAACTAAAATGGCAATACTAGCAAAACCATTAATTACCGAGAAGATGTCTTTGTTGAGTGAAAACAAAGGACAGTACGGTTTCAGAGTAGCATTAGATGCAACAAAACCTGAAATAAAGACGGAGATAGAGAAAATGTATAATGTTGAGGTGGTAAAAATCAGGACCTTAGTAGTTGCAGGAAAGAGGAAAACAAGATTTACTAAATCTGGAGTATCTACTGGTAAGACTTCTAATTACAAGAAGGCTATCGTTAGTTTGAAAGATGGACAGTCTATTGATTTTTACGAGAATATATAAGCTGAGAAATGGGAATTAAAAGAATCAAACCGGTTACTCCAGGACAGCGTTTTAAGCTAGCTGTTACTTTTGAGGCATTGACGGCAAGTAGACCTGAGAAGAGTCTTCTAGCTCCGATCAAAAGAACAGGTGGTAGAAACGATACTGGTAAAATGACCATGAGAAATCGTGGTGGTGGACACAAGAGAAGATATCGTATAATAGATTTCAAAAGAAATAGATTTGAAGTTGCTGAGGTACTTACTATAGAGTATGATCCAAACAGAACTGCATTTATCTCTTTAATTCAATTTGGTGATGGCGAGAAAAGATATATTATCGCACCAAAAGGTATTACTGTTGGTCAAAAGTTGAATTGTGGACCAGGTTCAAGTCCTGACACAGGCAATGCTCTTCCACTTGGGGAAATACCATTGGGTACTACTATTCATAACATTGAAATGCAACCAGGTAAGGGAGCAGAAATTTGTAGAAGTGCAGGTACGAGTGCTCAATTAGTGGCTCGTGACGGTAAATATGCTGTTATTAAATTGCCATCTGGTGAAAGCAGAATGATTTTAATTACTTGCTTAGCGACAATAGGTGAAGTATCTAACGGCGACCACCAATTACAGATATCAGGTAAAGCGGGTAGAAGTAGATGGTTAGGAAGAAGACCTAGAACTCGTCCAGCAGCGATGAATCCTGTGGATCACCCACAAGGTGGTGGTGAAGGACGCTCTAAGGGTGGTCAAGCTAGAACAAGAAAAGGTACTAAATCGAAAGGTTTGAAAACTAGAAGTAAGAATAAAAAGTCTTCTAGATTAATTTTAGAAAGAAAAAGAAAATAAGATATGCCTAGATCATTAAAAAAAGGACCATTTGTTCACTACAAATTGCAACGCAAAGTGGACAAGATGAACGAAGGTGATAAAAAGTCTGTTATCAAAACTTGGAGCAGAGCTTCATTGATAACTCCTGATTTCGTAGGACATACACTAGCGGTTCATAACGGGAATAAATTTATTCCGGTTTATGTAACTGAAAATATGGTTGGACATAAGTTAGGTGAGTTTTCACCGACACGTACATTTAAAGGTCATCAAGCTAAGAAATAAAGATGGAAGCAATAGCTAAATTAAGAAACTGTCCTATGTCCCCTCGTAAGATGAGACTAGTAGTGGACCAAATTAGGGGTCAAAGAGTGGAGGAAGCACTTAATACTTTAAAATTCAGCCAGAAGCGTGTATATGCGGAGAAAGTTGAAAAACTTTTAAAGTCTGCCATTGCTAACTGGCAAGAGGTGAATGATGAGCGTGTTGATGAAGAAACAGGGCTCGTTGTAAGTGAAGTATTCGTTGATCCAGGGAGGATGTTAAAGAGAATACAACCAGCACCTCAGGGTAGAGCACATAGAATTAGAAAAAGATCGAACCATATCACTCTTAAAGTTGATACGTTCTCAAGCGAAGAAGAAGTAGCACAGTCAGAATAAATAGAAATGGGACAAAAAGTAAATCCAATAGGACTTAGGTTAGGTATCGTAAGAGGTTGGGAAAGCAACTGGTACGGTGGGAAAGAGTTCGGTTTGAAACTGGCAGAAGACAACAAAATACGTAAGTATCTTAATGCTAGAATGCCAAGAGCCGGTATTTCTAAAATTCTTATTGAGCGTATGCTCAAGCGAATAATCATTACTGTACATACATCAAGACCAGGAATTGTCATTGGTAAAGGTGGTTCAGAAGTTGATAAATTGAAAGAAGAACTTAAGAAGTTAACAAAGAAAGATGTTCAGATTAACATCTTCGAAGTAAAACGACCTGAATTAGATGCTATGTTAGTAGGTCAATCTATTGCTCAGCAAATTGAGGGAAGAGTTAACTTTAAAAGAGCCATCAAAATGGCGATTGGTTCTACGATGAGAATGGGAGCACAAGGAATCAAGATAATGGTTTCAGGTAGGTTAAACGGTGCTGAGATGGCAAGAACACAGCAGTTTAAAGAAGGGAGAATACCTCTTCACACCTTTAGAGCTGATGTGGATTATGCTTTAACCGAGGCTTTAACAGTATATGGAAAGATAGGTGTTAAAGTATGGATATTTAAAGAAGAAGTTTTTGGTAAACGCGACCTTTCTATCAACATGGGGATGGGTATACCAAAGCAGAGAGAAAAACGCGGTGGACACAGCGGAAGAAGAAGAATAAACAAGTAAATTAGACAAGATCATGTTATCTCCAAAAAGGATTAAATATAGAAAACGTCAGAAAGGCAGAGTTAAAGGTATAGCTGCAAGGGGACATCGTATTGAGTTTGGTGATTTCGGTTTGAAATCTTTAGAGCCAGGATGGATTACTTCACGTCAGATTGAAGCATCTAGAATTGCACTAAACCGATATATGAAAAGAGAGGGTAAAGTATGGATAAGAATTTTCCCTGACAAACCGATAACTAAAAAGCCTGCTGAGGTTCGTATGGGTAAAGGTAAGGGTTCTCCAGAATACTGGGTAGCGGTTATCAGACCAGGAACTATCGTTTTTGAGGTAGATGGTGTAAGTCAAGAGGTTGCTAGAGAAGCAATGAGATTAGCTGGTCAAAAATTACCAGTGACGACAAAATTTGTAGTAAGACCAGATTATAGTGCTTAATTAATATGCAGTATCAAGACATTAAAAAATTGACTGAAAAGGAGCTTCACCTTAATCTAAGAGAAGAGAGAGCTCAACTTCAAAAGATGAAGTTTAGTCACGCTGTTTCTCCAATAGAGAATCCTCACAAGTTGAGAATTACAAGAAAGACGATAGCGAAGTATCTTACAGAGATAAACCGACGTAGAAACGAAAACACAACGGTATAAGAAATGGAAAGAAATAGTAGAAAAGAGATCGTAGGTATAGTTAGAAGCACTAAGATGGACAAAACCATTACAGTTTCTATTGAGCGTAAGCTTAAGCACCCAAAATATAAGAAGTTCATTAAGTCTACAGCAAAGTATAAAGCTCATGACGAGAAGAATGAGTGCAACGAAAATGATGTTGTACGTATTATGGAGACTAGACCTTTGAGTAAGGATAAGCGTTGGAGATTGGTAGAAATAATAGAAAGAGCTAAATAAGATGATACAACAAGAATCAAGATTAAAAGTAGCTGATAATAGTGGAGCCAAAGAAGTACTTTGTATTAGAGTACTTGGTGGAACTAAGAGAAGATACGCAAGTGTTGGCGATAAAATCATCGTAACAGTTAAGGATGCAATGCCTGCAGGAAATATGAAGAAAGGTACTGTTTCTCGCGCAGTTGTCGTTCGTACTAGAAAAGAGTTCAGACGCCCTGATGGTTCTTACATAAGATTTGATGATAATTCTTGTGTATTATTAACAGCTACAGATGAGCCAAGAGCTACTCGTATTTTCGGTCCAGTTGCTAGAGAGTTGCGTGATCGTAAGTTTATGAAGATTGTTTCACTAGCACCAGAAGTATTATAAAAATGAAACGTAGATTTAATAAAATACCTAAGCTCCATATCAGAAAAGGAGACACTGTGAAGGTATTGTCAGGTAATGACAAGAATAAAACTGGAGAGGTGAAGTTGATTAACTTGAAAGAGGGAACAGCTATAGTAGACGGCGTTAACATGGTAGCAAAGCACAGAAAGCCAGACGCAGAAAATCCTAACGGTTCAATCGTTAAGTTGGAAGCTGCAGTCCGTGTAAGCAAGTTACAACTTGTTGTAAGTGGTGAAGCTACTAGAGTTGGTAGAAAAAGAAATAGTGAAGGTAAGCTTCAGAGATATTCTAAGAAAACAGGTGATTTTATAAAGAATTAAGATGAGACCAAGATTAAGAGAAAAATTCGAAAAGGAATTGACATCTAAGTTAATGGAAAAACATAATTTCAAGAATGTTATGCAGATTCCAAAACTTACCAAGATTTGCTTGAATCAAGGTATAGGAGCAGGTGTTGCTGACAAGAAGCTGATAGATACAGCTGTTGAAGAGATGTCAGCTATAGCTGGCCAAAAAGCTATTCCTACTTATTCGAAGAAAGCGATATCTAACTTCAAGCTTAGAGAAGAAATGGCTATAGGTTGTAAAGTAACCTTAAGAGGCGAAAGAATGTACGAATTCTTGGATAGGTTAATTGCTGTTTCGTTACCTCGTGTGAGAGATTTCAGAGGAATAAGTGATAAAGGATTTGATGGAAGGGGTAACTATTCTATGGGAATTACTGAGCAAATTATCTTCCCGGAGATAGATATCGATAAGGTATCAAGAATAAATGGTATGGACGTAACTTTTGTAACTACTGCAAAAACAGACGTTGAGTGCCATAGTTTATTAACAGAATTAGGTTTACCGTTCACAAAGAATTAAGATAAGAAGATGGCAAAAGAGTCAATGAAAGCAAGGCAGCGTAAAAGAGAACATACTGTTAAAGTATATGCTGATAAACGTGCTGCATTAAAAGAAGCTGGAGATTATGAAGGTTTACAAAAGTTACCTAGAAATGCATCTCCTACTAGATTAAGAAATAGATGTTCTGCAACTGGTAGACCAAGAGGTTACATGAGAGATTTTGGTATTTCTCGAAACGTTTTTAGAGAGATGGCGTCAAAAGGTCTAATCCCAGGAATTACAAAGGCAAGTTGGTAATATAGAGATATGAGTAAAATTACAGATCCAATAGCAGATTATCTTACTAGAGTAAGAAACGGTATTAAGGCGAATCATAGAATTGTTGATGTCCCAGCTTCAAATTTGAAAAAGGCGATTACAGAAGTACTATTTGATAAGGGCTATATCTTAAATTATAAATTTGATGATACTGCTGGTCCTCAGGGAACAATCAAGATAGCTTTAAAATATCACCCTTCAACAAAGATTGCTGCAATAAGAGAATTGAAGAGAGTGAGTAAACCAGGATTAAGACAATACAGAAGTGCGGAAGAGTTACCACGCGTTTTAAATGGTCTTGGTATAGCAGTAGTGTCAACATCTCAAGGTGTAATGACTGATAAAGAAGCAAGAGCTAAGCACATCGGTGGAGAGGTTCTTTGCTATGTTTCATAACAAAATTAAGGAAGAGAATTAGAAATGTCACGAATAGGAAATAATCCGATGTCTATACCTACAGGTGTCGAGCTTTCAGTTAAAGATGGCTTGGTTACTGTTAAAGGACCTAAAGGAGAGTTAACTCAGCAAGTTGATCTTGTTGATGTAACAATCGAAGACGGCACTGTTGTAGTAAATAGAAATGGGGATACAAAAGAGGAAAAAGCTAAGCATGGTTTATACCGTTCTTTAATCAATAATATGATAGAAGGTGTAAGCAATGGTTACAAGACTGAGCAACTTCTAGTGGGTGTAGGTTACAGAGCAACCGTAACTGGTCAATTACTAGAGTTAAACCTCGGTTACTCTCACACCATATTTATGCAAGTTCCTGAAGAGGTTAAGGTTTCTACAGAAGCTGTTAAAGGTCAGCCACCAGTGGTGACTTTTGAAAGTGCAGATAAGCAATTAGTAGGTCAAGTTGCTGCTAAGTTAAGAAGTTTACGTCCACCTGAGCCTTACAAAGGAAAAGGAATCAAGTTTAAAGGAGAAGAATTAAGAAGAAAAGCAGGTAAGACTGCCGCTAAATAATAAAGGCATAGTATTATGGGTAAAACTAAAGCAGATAGAAGAGCCAAGATAAAGAATAGAATCAGATCAAAAGTTCAAGGTACATCTGATATTCCACGTTTGTGTGTATACAGAAGTAACAAAGGAATTTATGTTCAGGTTATAGATGATACTAAAGGTAACACTATTTTGGCAGCATCGTCTAAAGGTATCGATAAAGGTACTAAGACTGAGATAGCGAAGGAAGTAGGAAAAGCGATAGCTGAGAAGGCTACTGCAAACGGTATCGAGCGTGTGAAATTTGACCGCAACGGTTACCTATACCACGGAAGAATTAAAAACTTAGCAGAAGGAGCTAGAGAAGGCGGTTTAAAATTTTAAGAAATGGCAACACAGACATTAAAACAAGTAAAGACTACAGATCTTGAGTTAAAAGAGACAGTAGTAAATATCAACAGAGTAGCTAAGGTTACTAAAGGTGGTAGAACCTTCAGTTTCAACGCTATCGTTGTTGTTGGAGATGGAAATGGAATAGTAGGTCACGGTTTGGGTAAAGCTGGTGAGGTTATAGATGCCATTCAAAAAGGAATAGAAGATGCTAAAAAGAACTTGATAAAAGTTCCTTTGATTAATAACACCATTCCCCATGAACAATATGGAAAGTATTCAGGAGGTTTCGTATTTATGAAGCCTGCTTCTAATGGTACTGGGGTTATAGCTGGTGGAGCGATGCGTGCTGTATTTGATAGTGCGGGGGTTCATGATGTATTAGCAAAGTCTAAGGGTTCCTCAAATCCACATAACGTGGTTAAGGCCACTATGGATGCTTTGTCAAGTATGCGTGATGCTTATACTGTAGCAGAACAGAGAGGTGTTAGTCTTAATAAAGTATTTAACGGATAATTGGTAGAAATGGGAAAGGTAAAAATCACACAAGTTAAAAGTGCAATTAGAAGACCGGAAGACCAGAAAAGAACGTTAGTAGCGTTAGGTCTTAAAAAGCTTCATAATGCAAGAGTTGTGGAAGAATCACCTGCTGTGATGGGTATGATTCGTAAAGTAGAGCACTTACTTAAAGTAGAAAAAGCGTAATTATGAATTTACATAGTTTAAAACCAGCTGATGGCTCGGTTAAGAAAGGAAAAAGAATAGCCCGTGGTCAAGGATCTGGTAGAGGTGGTACTTCTACTAAAGGTCACAAAGGAGCTCAGTCTAGAACAGGATATAGCAGAGCTAATGGATTTGAAGGTGGACAGATGCCACTTCAAAGACGTGTACCTAAATTCGGTTTCAAAAACCCTACTAGAGTAGAGTATGTTGGAATGAATCTCGATAGATTACAAGAGTTTGTTGATAAGACAAAAGCAACTGAAGTAACTACTCAGTCACTAATAGATGCAAATGTTATCAAGAAGACTGAAATCGTAAAGATTTTGGGAAGAGGTGAGCTTACAAGTAAGGTAGATGTAAAAGTGAATGCTTTAACAAAGACCGCTAAAGAAGCGATAGAAAAAGCAGGAGGTTCAGCAGAAACCATCTAAATTTATGAATAAATTAATAAGTACACTTAAGAATATATTTTCTATAGAAGACCTTAGAACAAGAATTATCAATCTTGTTCTTTTGTTGGTTGTTTATAGGATAGGAACGTTTATTGTAATTCCTGGTGTTGATCCTTTGATACTGGCAGATCCGGATTTTTATGGTAATAAAGGTTCAGAAGGTCTATTGGGACTTATTAATACATTCTCTGGTGGAGCATTTGATAGAGTGTCGATTTTCGCATTAGGTATCATGCCTTACATTTCTGCGTCTATTGTCATCCAACTATTAACCGTAGCTGTACCTTCATTCCAGAAAATGCAGAAGGAAGGTGAAGATGGTAGAAGAAAAATTAATTCTATTACACGTTACTTAACTATAGCCATTACTCTTGTTCAGGGACTTGCATATTTAATTAACTTAAAATCTGCTAATGGTAAACCTCTAGCTTTGATGTCAGAAACATCTGGTGCTTTAGGTTGGACTACATTTCTAGTGATAGGTACCTTAGTCCTTGTGGCTGGAACCATGTTCACAATGTGGATCGGTGAAAGAATTACAGACAGAGGTGTAGGTAACGGTATATCAATTATTATCATGGTTGGTATAATCGCTCGTCTACCAGCTTCATTGTTTGCTGAGATAGTAGATAGATTTAATGGTAGTCAGGTAATGCTACTAATAGTTGAAATCGTACTTTGGTTAATTGTAATATTAGCTGTGATAGCATTGGTTCAGGCGACAAGAAGAATACCTGTACAATATGCTAAACGTATTGTAGGTAATCGTCAAATGGGAGGAGTAAGACAGTACTTACCATTAAAGGTAAATGCTGCAGGTGTAATGCCTATCATTTTTGCTCAAGCTTTGATGTTTTTACCAGCAACAGCAACTCAAGTATTTCAAGATTCAGCTTTCTTGAATGCGTTAACGAATCCATACGGGTGGGGCTATAATCTATTGTTCTTCGTTATGATTGTTTTGTTTACGTATTTCTATACAGCAATTACTATTAATCCTAATCAGATTGCAGATGACCTCAAGAGAAATGGTGGATTTATTCCTGGAGTAAAACCAGGAAGGAAAACTGCTAACTTTATTGGGGCAGTAATGTCAAGAATTACATTACCTGGTTCTGTATTCTTAGGTTTTGTTGCCATATTCCCAGTTTTCGCCATGATGTTTGGTGTGAATGATCAGTTCGCACAATTTTATGGTGGAACTTCACTTCTGATTATGGTGGGTGTTGTATTGGATACCTTGCAACAGGTAGAACAGTATCTAATAATGAGACACTACGATGGTCTTATGAAAACAGGTAGGATAAAAGGTAGAGCTTCAGTAGGTGGAGCGATGACAGGATAATTTGGATAAGATAATAAAACAAATTAGTTTTGCAGCCCTTTAAAAAATGGCAAAACAACAAGCGATAAAAATAGATGGAGTTATTACTGAAGCATTGTCTAATGCCATGTTCAGGGTTAAGCTTCAAAACGGTCACGAAATAGTGGCTACCATTAGTGGTAAGATGAGGATGTATTACATCCGTATACTCCCTGGTGATAAAGTGCAAGTTGAAATGTCTCCTTATGATTTGACAAGGGGTAGAATTAGTTACAGATACAAATAACATCATGAAAGTAAGAACTTCAGTTAAAAAAAGATCTAGCGATTGTAAGATCGTTAAAAGAAAAGGGCGTGTATACGTCATCAATAAGAAGAATCCAAGATTTAAGCAAAGACAAGGATAATATATGGCACGTATTGCAGGTATAGATTTACCAAAAGGGAAAAGAGGCGTTGTAGGTTTGACCTACATCCACGGTGTGGGAAGTAGCAGAGCTACTCACATACTTAAGTCTGCTAATGTTAGTGAAGACAAAAAAGTAGGCGATTGGACTGATGCAGACATCAGTGGTATTCGTGAGGTTATTGGTAATGAGTTCAAAGTAGAAGGTGAACTTAGATCTGAGACTCAGATGAATATCAAGCGTCTTATGGATATTGGTTGTTACAGAGGTTTAAGACATCGTAAAGGTCTTCCGTTGAGAGGTCAGAGAACGAAGAATAACGCAAGAACTCGTAAGGGTAAAAAGAAAACAATGGCTAATAAGAAAAAAGCTCCTAAATAAATAGAAGATGGCAGGTAGTAAAAAATCAGTTAAGAAAAGAAAAGTAGCCATAGAAGCAAATGGATTTGCTTATGTTAAGTCTACTTTTAACAATATAATAATCTCAATTACAAATAGTCAGGGTCAAGTTATATCTTGGAGTAGTGCTGGTAAAATGGGATTTAGGGGTTCTAAGAAAAACACTCCTTATGCTGCTCAGGTAGCTGCACAAGACTGTGCTAAGGTAGCTGTTGATTTAGGTCTAAAGAAGGTTGAAGTTTTGGTGAAAGGCCCGGGAGCAGGTAGAGAATCTGCAATCAGAACTTTAAATCAAGCAGGACTCGAAGTTTCTGCAATCAGAGATGTGACTCCACTTCCTCACAACGGATGTCGACCACCTAAGAGAAGAAGAGTTTAAGTTTAAGGTAAAGAGAATAAAATAATGGCAAGATATAGAGGTCCTAAGGCGAAAATTGCTCGTAAATTTAAAGAACCAATATTTGGTCCTTCAAAGGCACTTGAAAAGAAAAACTATCCTCCGGGTCAGCACGGAAATGCAAGACGAAGAGGAAAGAAATCAGAGTATGCAATGCAGCTAGCTGAAAAGCAGAAAGCGAAATATACATACGGTCTTTTGGAAAAGCAATTTGCGTTGACTTTTGATAGAGCTGCTCGTAAGAAGGGAATTACAGGTGAAAACCTTTTAAAATTCTTAGAAGCTCGTTTAGATAACACAGTGTTTAGATTAGGTATTGCACCTACTCGAAGAAGTGCTAGACAAATAGTAGGTCACAAGCATATCCGCGTAAATGGAGTGCTAACTAACATCCCTTCATTTCAATTAAAGCCGGGAGATGTTGTTGAGGTTAGAGAGAGATCAAAATCTTTAGAGGTTATAACTGGTTCACTAGCTGCTAGAAAAACATTTAGTTGGTTAGAATGGGACAGCGATACTGGCAAAGGAACATTTTTGAATCTACCTGATAGACAGGAGATACCAGAAAATATTAAAGAACAATTAATCGTAGAACTTTACTCAAAATAATAAGATGGCGATATTAGATTTTCAACAACCTGACAAGGTTATAATGCACAAAGAAACAGCGAATTATGGTCTGTTCGAATTTAGTCCACTTGAAAGAGGTTATGGTGTTACTGTAGGTAATGCTATGAGAAGAATTCTTTTGTCTTCACTCGAGGGATGGGCTATAACATCTATTCGTATTCCAGGAGTAGATCACGAGTTTTCAACTATTAAGGGAGTTCTAGAAGATGTAACTGAAATAATACTTAACCTAAAGCAGGTAAGATTTAAAAAGGTTGTAGATTCTAATGATAGTGAGAAAATCTTCGTTTCTTTGAAAGGTAAGGAAGAATTCAAAGCTGGCGAGATTGCGAGATATACAAATGCATTTGAAATACTTAACCCAGATTTTGTTATCTGTTCTATGGAGCCATACGTAAATCTAGAAATAGAACTTACAGTGGAAAAAGGAAGAGGTTATGTTCCTGCTGAAGAGAATGTACAAGAAAATGCTCCTATCGGAGAAATAGCTATTGACTCTATTTTTACTCCTATAAAAAATGTGAAGTACCACGTTGAGGATTTTAGGGTAGAGCAAAAGACTGATTACGAGAAGTTGGTATTTGAGGTGAAAACCGATGGCTCTATTCATCCTGAAGAAGCTTTGAAGGAAGCTTCTAAGATTATGATCAGACATCTTGTTTTATTCTCGGATGAAAGCATCCTGGAAGATACACAGGTACAATCTCAGAAGAGTGAAGTTGATGAAAATATGCTTCATATGAGAAAGATACTTAAGACTTCATTATCTGATTTAGATCTTTCTGTTAGAGCTTACAATTGTTTGAAAGCAGCTGAGATTAGAACATTAGGAGAGTTAGTGAGTTATCACATCGAAGACTTATTGAAATTCAGAAACTTTGGTAAGAAGTCATTAACTGAGTTAGAAGATTTTGTAAAAGAAAAAGGATTAAACTTTGGTATGGATGTGGCGAAGTACAATCTAGACGACGAATAAAAATATCATTACAGAAAGATGAGACACGGAAAGAAGTTTAATCACTTAGGGAGGAAAAAAGGACACAGAAAAGCTATGTTGAGTAACATGGCTAGTTCACTTCTGACTCACAAAAGAATATTTACTACTACTGCTAAGGCTAAAGCTCTTAGAGTATACGTAGAACCATTGATAACTAAATCTAAGGATAATACTACACACTCTCGAAGAGTAGTATTCAGTTACCTGCAAAGTAAAGATGCCGTAAATGAATTATTTACGACTATTGCTACTAAAGTAGGTGATAGACCAGGAGGATATACCAGAATCTTGAAAACACACAACAGACTGGGTGACAATGCTGATATGTGTATGATGGAATTAGTAGATTTCAATGATGCAATGTTAGAGGCAAAAGCTTCGAGCAAGAAGGCGAAATCTGGAGGAAAGAAACGTACGAGAAGAGGTAATAAGTCAGAAACGGCGACTAAGGCTCCAGCTGTAAAAGTTGAAGCTAAAGAAGAATATGCTGCTGATGACCTTACAAAAGTGGAAGGTATAGGCCCGAAAGCTGCTGAAGCATTTAATGCTGCAGGAATCTCTTCGTTTGCTGAGTTGGCAGCTAAGTCTGCTGATGAGCTTAAGGCTATTTTAGATGCAGCTGAAGGTAAATTTGGAGGTATGGATGCAAGTACTTGGTCTGAGCAGGCTCAAATGGCTGCTGATGGCAAATGGGACGAGCTTAAGAAATGGCAAGATGAGCTAGACGGAGGTAAATAGTCTCTGTATAGGACATATAACTTTTAAATGGGTTCAAGTTTACTTGAACCCATTTTTTTGCTTTATAGTTTCTATATGTTAGTGGGATTGTCAATGATCATTGCTTTGTCCCCTTTTATAGCAATCGGGCTTCTTGTAAGGGCAGGATTATTCATCAGTAAATAAGTCCAATTTCTGTCTTCGAAATCTCGCCCTTTTATATTTTATTGTTAGTATGGCTTGGACTTATCGAGTAATTCTTTTGGGCTTTTATCTAATTTTCTTAGGATGTTTTGCCATATGGTCCCAGTACCTTTTGTGAGACTGATATTAACAGTATTAATGTTATTACTTATGGACTTCGCATAGGCTTACTTTTTTTGATTTATTATCATTTGCCTTGCAATAAAGTTGAATTTCGCTGTT
>ERZ1048068.907-NODE-907-length-24646-cov-7.387865_pt1 | contig 24646 bp, 24 predicted proteins | sample MGYA00383098_ERZ1048068 | MGnify/ENA primary metagenome ERZ1048068 (study PRJEB29581, sample SAMEA5548368) | metagenome | biome: marine; feature: coastal; material: water | depth 1 m | study: Short-term variability in the microbial, nano- and picoplankton dynamics... | reverse complement strand
CGTTTCGACGATTTCGGCGGATAACATATAAAGAGGCTTCGGCCTCTTTTTTATTTTACATTTGCGCTATGAGCCAATTATCAGAAGACGAATTGCACCAACTAGCCATGACTACGGTTGGTCAGTCCCTAGAAGCGGATGGCTATGAATTTTTGGCTGTGAACAGCGCACCCAAAAAAGACCCTCAGTTTGTGTGCACCAAAGACAAAGTCTTGCATTTTGTAGTAGTACGTCATGTGCGATACCCGCAAAATCCAAATGAATTTGACAGCGAACTTATGAACCAAGTTAAGGAGCACGCAATAAAGTTTAAGGCCAAAACCTATTATGCTGGAGTTGGATTTGCCCACGCTTCGGACTATGACAAACCACTCTCTAAAAACGAACCTTATGCCATCAATTTTAATGGGATTAAAGAAATATAGTCTCCTTTTGCTTTTACTTGCCGTCGCTTCTTGCCAAACGCAAGACAAAATGCAGCGCTTTCAAGGAGATGCACTTGGTACTTCTTACAATGTACGTTACTTTGACAAAGCGCCAAACGAAATGGTTTCCGACTCCATAGATGCTGTTTTTTTACGCATGAATCAGTCCATGTCAACCTATTGGCCAAATGCCATTATTTCAAAAGTAAACCGAGATGAGCCGGTCAAAACAGACACAGACTTTAAAAAGGTCTTCCAAACGGCCAAAGATATATGGGAGCAAACCGATGGCTATTTTGACCCAACGGTAGGCGCACTGGTCAATGCCTATGGTTTTGGCCCAGCTAAGTCTTTGGAACAAATTGACCAATCAGTTGTGGACAGCCTGCTCAATATTACTGGTTTTGATAAAGTCTCGCTGTTGCCCGATGGAACCATTAACAAAGCACACAAAAATACCTATCTCGACTTCAATGCCATTGCCAAAGGCTATGCCGTTGACGCACTGGCAAGCATGCTTGAGTCTTTGGGGTATACACAATTTCTTGTGGAAGTAGGGGGTGAGTTGTTTGCTTCGGGTCTACATCCAGTAAAAGAAAAGCCGTGGCGCGTAGCTATTGACCATCCCAAACAAAATACTAACCGCACCTTTATCGCAACCCTTCCATTGCAAAACCAAGGTCTGGCATCATCGGGTAATTATCGAAAATTTAGAACGGATGCATCGGGGAAACGATATGTTCATACCATAAGTCCAAAAACAGGGGAAACCGTTCAAAGTAATGTGTTGAGCACTTCGGTTTTGGCACCTTCAACCATGTTGGCCGATGCCTACGCAACAGCGCTGATGGCCATGCCATACGAGAAAGGGAAAACACTCATTTCAAATCTATCAGCTATTGAAGCCATGTGGGTGTTGGCCGTAAATGATAGCGTTCGAGTAGTTGCAACGCCTGGTTTTACTTACGATCTCGAGTAGGGCGTAAACAGATGGGAATGTATTCTTCTTTTGTTACTGCATAGCGAAGTCTTTCTGCTTCAGTAAGTGATTTTCCAAACTGTATTTCGCTTACCTCAAATCCCGTTTGGCGCAACTTGTCAAAATAATCTTTTCCGTAAACACGCACGTGATCGTACTGCCCAAAAACCTTGGTGCGTTCTGCTTTGTCCGTGATATTGTTATCTTCAAAGGTTTCTGCACGATTGCTATCTAAGGGCACTTGCAGCAAGGCTTTGCCTCCAGGTTTGAGCACACGATAGAGTTCTTGCATGGCTTTGGTGTCATTGGGAATATGCTCCAATACGTGATTGCACAATATCCAATCAAAAGTAGCATCGGCAAAAGGCAAATCGCAAATGTCAGCTTTGATCTCAGCAAGCGGCGATTCCAAATCACAAGTGGTATAGCTGAGGTGTTTCAATTTGTTAAGGCGTTTCATAAATGCCTTTTCGGGCGCCATGTGCAATACTTTTGCAGGCGTTTTAAAAAAGTCTGTTTCTCGTTGTAAATAGAGCCAAATAAGCCTGTGACGTTCTAGTGAAAGCGTTCCGGGACTGAGTGCATTGGGTCTTATTTTTACATAACCATAAGGAAGAAAGCTGCGATAGGACTTGCCGTTAATGGGGTCTGTAAATCGATTGCCACGGAAATAAAAATCTAAAAAAGGCAAAAGGAGGTTGGCAAGGCGTTGCAACCAAGTTCTTGGGAATATGCCAAGTATCCATCGGGCTAGCCTTTTCATATCTCCAAAGGAACTGCTCTAAAAGGTGCTTCTTCTTCTGTTGTGATGCCCAGGGCTTGGTTGACATATTTGAACGTAGAAAGCAATTCGGGTTTTCCGTTGACAATGGCAACGTTGTGTTCAAAGTGTGCGCTAGGCGCGCCGTCTGCAGTAAGTATGGTCCAGCCATCTCGCAGTTGCTTGATGCGATGGGTGCCTTGGTTTATCATTGGTTCTATGGCAACTACCATACCCTCTAAAAAACTTTTTCCCCTGCCGCGTTTTCCGTAATTGGGCATTTCGGGTTTTTCGTGCATGGTGGCTCCCAATCCATGCCCGACCAATTCACGTACGACGCCATATCCAAACTGCTCAACATACTGCTGAATGGCATAGCCCACATCACCAACCCTATTCCCTATGCAAAAAGCTTCAATCCCTTTGTATAGCGATGCTTTTGTTCTTTCCAAGAGTTTTTCGGTTTCGGGGTCTATTTCACCAACCGCAAAGGTGTAGGCGTGGTCGCCGTAGTATCCGTTTTGCAATACACCACAGTCTATAGAGATGATATCGCCCTCTTCTAGCGGGGTCTTGTTTGGTATGCCATGTACCACCTGCGCGTTGGGACTCATGCAAAGGGTATTTGGAAAATCGTATAGCCCTAAAAATCCGGGAATGGCGTTATGGTCACGAATAAATGTTTCTGCTTTTTTGTCGAGTTCAAGTGTGGTAACACCAGGCTTAATCTCGGCTGCTAGCATACCCAAGGTTTTGGATACCAACAAGGCACTGCCACGAATGAGCTCAATCTCTTCGGCTGTTTTTTGAAGTGACATCAATTTTCGTAAGTGTGTTTGTAATCAGCCCCGCTTAAAATAGCGAGTATATCATCTTCCAAAAATTCAACGGGCGACTCCACAATGCGATTGATTTCTTTGCCGTCTTTGTGAAAGATAAAGGTCGGAACGTTGGTGATGCTATTCTCTGTTGCGCTACCAGTAGGCGTTTTTTTGTCTCTATCCACGCCAATAATTTGCACTTCACCCGAAAATGCGAATTCGTCTAAAATGCGGAAAAAGGCAGGGACATGCATCTGGCTATCAGAACACCAAGTACCCATAAAAATGGTTATTGCTACATCTTCTTGCACGGCATCGAGCTGTGCTATGGTTTTGCCAAAAGGGGCGTAGTTTTCATACTCTGTATTAAACCATTCGGCATAAGGCTCTTTTTTTAAGTCTTCTAGCGCAATTGGACCAATGATATCCTGGGCATATGTAGTACACAAACACAAGATTAGGCCTAGAAATAACAAGCGTTTCATGGTACTAAAGTAATGATTTTGCCGTCATGGCTGCTGGTTGTGCTATCCCCATAAGGTCTAAAACGGTGGGGGCAATATTGCAAAGCGCTCCTTTGTTAATGCTTTTTGCATCTCCATCAATTAAATAAACGGGCACAAGATTGGTGGTATGTGCGGTATTGGGACTGCCATCGGGATTGATCATGGTATCACAATTTCCGTGGTCTGCGATAATGATAACGGAATAACCGCCTTCTTTGGCAGCAGCAACCACATCAGCGGTGCAGCCATCAACGGTCTCACAAGCCTTAATGGCAGCAGCCATATCTCCTGTGTGACCTACCATGTCTGGGTTGGCAAAGTTCAAACAGACAAAATCTGCAGCTTGCGCTTTTAGTTTGGGAACTATGGCATCACGAATATCAAAAGCACTCATTTCGGGTTGGAGGTCATAGGTAGCTACTTTGGGTGATGGACATAAAATGCGTTCCTCTCCTTCAAAAGGTTCTTCACGTCCACCATTAAAGAAAAAGGTAACGTGTGGATACTTTTCTGTTTCTGCAATGCGAATTTGTTTTTTGCCAGCAGCGGCCAATACTTCCCCTAACGTTTCTTGAATGTTCTCCTTGTCATACACTACTTTGACGCCCTTAAACGATTCGTCATAATTGGTGAGGGTAACATAGTAAAGCGATAGCGGTTCCATGTTTTGATCTGGGAATGCCATTTGGCTTAAGGCTTGAGTGAGTTGTCGCCCGCGGTCGGTTCTAAAATTAAAGAAGATGACCACATCGTCGGCCTTAATACGCCCACCCGCTAGGTCTCCATTTTCAGGAAGTACTATGGGCTCAATGAACTCGTCTGTGGTGCCAGCGGCGTAGTTGGCTCCCATGGCTTCAGCAAGGTTTTCGGTTTGTGTGCCGATACCGTTTACCAAGAGGTTATATGCTTTTTTAACCCGTTCCCAACGTTGATCTCTGTCCATGGCAAAATAGCGTCCTATTACACTAGCCAGGTGGGCATTGGTGGAGGCACAGATTTCCTGCACGCGTGCTAAAAACCCAGCACCAGATTTTGGGTCTACATCACGACCATCCGTAAAGGCATGCACATAGCTTTTGGGTACGTTGGCTGCTTGTGCGGCTTTCAATAGTCCTTCAAGGTGATTGATGTGTGCATGTACACCTCCGTCAGAAACCAGTCCTAAGAAATGTACCGCCTTGTTGTTTGTTTTGGCATAGGCAAAGGCGTCTTTGAGTACGGCCTCGTCTTTTAGGGTGTTTTGCTCCACCGCCATATTGATTTTAGCCAAATCTTGATAGACCACCCGACCCGCACCAAGGTTTACGTGTCCTACTTCGCTATTGCCCATTTGTCCTTTGGGAAGGCCAACGTGCATGCCATCTGTGTGAAGCACATTATGGACGGCATTTTGGGAAAGGCTGTCTACAAAAGGGGTATTGGCTTGGGCTACTGCCGAAACCTTTGGGTCTGGAGAGATGCCCCAACCATCTAAAATCATTAAAAGTACGCGCTTGCTCATAGGTATACGTTATGATGCAAAGATACTGTAATGGGAAATTCCTGTAAAGCAAATTTTAAGCGAATTACACCCCAACCTCTGCTAGTCTTTTACTTTAAAATAAGCCTCCCTATAATTGGCGGTATTCAAATATTCTTTTTGGAGGTTGCGTAAATAAAGCAGGTTGGCTTTCCGTTTCTCATGCTCTGGGGCTAGTGCGTCTTGCTCTTTTAAATCGGTTAGCGTAATGATCACAAACCACTTCTCCCACCTACTGCTGTAAAAACTACTGAAAAACCCATGGCTTTCGACTCCTTCATTTGACAGTACAAGGTCGAAGATAAAAGGCACAAAATTAAAGGTGTTTGTGGCGCGGCTGCGCTCATAGATATTCATGATGTAGGGTTTTTTGTCAATCCACAAGGGAATCTTGCGGTCTATTCCCGGCAGCTGGTATTTGGTATTGATGAACGTATAAAATTCATCCACCTCTTTGGGGTCTTCAAAAATAAATCCCTGCTGTTTGGGTAAATCGCGCTTAAAGCGCTTGGCCAGTTTAACCTTATCCGTTTTGATGTTGGGCGCAAAGCTCAACGGGATACAGCTTGTGAAAAAAGCAAATAGAAATAGGTATACAAGTAGGTGTTTCATTGCTCCATATTGGCAAAAGCTATGCCAGTAAGCAACTAATCACCCATTAATTTGACATTAATTCCTTTTACGAAAGTGTTGTAATAATCGTCCCAAAAATTACGATCAATATGCTCACTTCCCCTAACCCCAACAGACTTAAAATAGGCAAAGGCCATGCGTGAATTATAGCCGTTGAGAAAGGCTTTTGCCTCAGGCAAATAACTGTAATGCCAAGGCTCGTATGAAAAGCCCGTGCGGGCATTATCCTTGGTGTATACCAGATAAAACCCATAGCGATGGGCGTTGGCTTCCATCCATTTGTGAAGGGGTGCAAAAGGGCCGTTGTTGTGAAATTTATTGGGTACCAACAGCCGTTTTTCGTCTTTAATATTTCCATCAGTAATGTCTATGTCCGTTCCCCAATGGTGGCGAGAAGTTCCTGGAATGGTGGAGTATTTTAGGATGCGCGCAATGGCCGCTTCGGGTGATAGGCCTTCAGCGGTGTAGCGTTCGAATTTGTCTTCCCATATGTACTGCTGTCTTTCAAACGACCTATATGCCGATAACAATTGAATGTTAATACCATCTTTTAAGGCGGCCGCTTGCATGGCACTAAAAGCAGTTGCCGTTTTGGGTGTTAGTTTATGTGTGTCAAAGGTGCTTAGATGGCTGTTTTCTATGCCCATCAGTTGCACAATATTCACTTGGGCAAAGGACAAGTGGCATAAGAACAATAAAAGAAATGTTAGTCGCATAGGTTTTTGGTCATTTTGAAGTGGTCGCCGCCATATGGAAGCCTAAACATATCGCCTTGTTTTTTGTAGCCACAAGATGCGTAAAAGGGGATGGCTATTAATCGGGCATTCATCCAAACGCTGTTGTGTTCTAAATCTATTACCAGTGCTTCGGCTTTGGCAAGCAGTTGCTTGCCTATACCTTGTCCTTGATGATGCGTCAGCACCGCCATGCCTCTCAGCTGTACGTCCTTGCTGTTAGGCAGCAATGTTAATACACCTATGGCTTTGTTTTCGAGATACGCACCCAAGTGTATGGTTTTGCTGTCTTCGTCTCGATCAAAAGCACAACTTTCAAGCGGCAGTCCATTGCGTAGTACAGGATGACGCACTGCATAAGTGTCTGTTGCGTTAATTTGTTTAAATTGTATGTTTGTATGCTTTTGCAACTGCAGTTATGGAAATTGATTTTAGATATTTAAATGTAGGGAATATCCCTGAAATTTTGCCGCTGATGCAAGATTTTACGGGTCATAAATATTCCGATGCCACACATAGCAGCCGCTTTACTTCCATGTTCCAACACGAATATGACTGTATTGGTTTTTATGATGATGATCATTTGATTGGTCTTTGCGGGCTCTGGTATCAAACCCGGCACTATTCAGGAAAGAGTTGCGAGTTAGACCACCTCTATATAAAGCCTGCATATCAAGGGCAAGGCCTAGGAACTCGTTTTATTGATTGGATTGGGGGCAAACTCCAAAAGGAGGGTTATGAAGCGTTGGAATTAAATGCCTACAAAGAAAATGTTGCCTCGCACCGACTCTATGCCAGAGAAGGCTTTGAGCACCTTGGTTTTCACTTCGTCAAGCGTTTGGGCGAATAGCGTATATTTGTTAGGGAAGTAGCGTTGATTTGATGTTCAATCAGACACAAACGTTTCTTGCCATAGTCAACCCAAAGTATCTTTATATGCGACAGCTTTTTGTTTTTTTACTTTTTGCGCCAATGCTCATGGCACAATCCGATTACCGAACTTGGCTTAGAGGTAAGATTCTATATCAAAATCAAAATGTGATTGCTGCCAATGTGGTCAACACGACCACCAAAGACGCCACAATTTCAGACAACAATGGCGACTTTGCCATTCAAGTGATGATGGGAGATGAGTTGGTTTTTACCTCGTTGCAGTATCAAATTCGGGTAGTCAAAATAACAAAGGAAATCCTACAGCGTGGCCGCCTTGTTATTGATGTAAATGAAAAAATAACAGAACTCGAAGAGGTGGTGGTTACTCCAGAACAACGACAGAAATTTTTAGACCTAAGATCTGAAGAATTTAAGAAGTTTGACTATGAGCGTGACCGCTCCACACGATTAGAAAATGAGCTGATGAACAAAGACCAACTTACAAATGGCGTGAACTTCGTCAGTGTTTTTAAGGCACTTTACCGCATGGTCGAAAACAAAGATAAAGCAAAAGACAAGACCTACGCACTAAAGCCAAGTGAGGTCATACGCCAACTCTATGACGATAGCTTTTTTAAAGACCAACTAAATATCGAAAAAGACAAAATAGGGATGTTTTTGTTGTATTGTGACGACGAGGTCAAAACCAAAGAACTACTGGAAGAGAAATCTGATTTTGAAATCATGGATTTCTTAATTAAAACCAGTGAAAAGTTTAATAAAAACAATTGATGCGTTTTTTGTTTTTTGTATGCCTATTGCCCCTTTTTTCTGCTTCAACGCATAAGTACTATGTGAGCACTACGGATATGTTTTTTAAGCCCGAGCAAAATCAAATACAGCTGGTCGTACGTGTTTTTACCGATGACTTTACCGCCTCGCTTTCTCGCTTCACTTCCACTGAAATAAAACTAGATCCAGACGAGCTTTCAGAAATAGTAATTTCTGGACATATGTCCGCCTATTTTCAGCAGCATTTTCAGCTCAAATCTCCCAATAAACCAGCTGTTTTTTCTTTTGTTGGTTGGGAGTATAAGCAAGATCAGACCATCTTATATGCCTCTTTTGATTCGCTTCCAGAAATGACTCAATTGGAGTGGTCCAATACCTTTCTGATGGACGTCTTCCCTGACCAGAAAAATATAGTAACTCTTTCGACTTCAGCAGGAAAGAAAAGTTATTTGCATACCAAAGACCGCATTTTTGCTAAATACAGTTTTTAATTTTCCGACAATCCAATATATTTATCCAAAATCCATTGAAAATGAAATTTACTTCAATACTCACCTCAATCTTAACCCTTTCTTTTGCTATTGCTTTTGCGCAAGAAACAACTACACCGCAGGGGCATACCAATCAAAATAAATTTCGGCAACTGTATAACGAATTGGCAACGCCAAATGCTTACAGAACAGCCTCGGGTGCGCCTGGTCCTGCTTACTATCAGCAGCAGGCAGATTACGTTATGGAGCTCACGCTAAATGATGACACCCAAGAATTGTTTGGCGATCAGACGGTTACCTATACCAATAATTCACCTGAGACGCTTTCTTATTTGTGGTTACAGCTTGACCAAAACGTTCGAGCCCGTGACGGTCAATCTTTTGACCGACTTGATAATGGAAACGATTATTACGGAACCCAGCGTGCTGTTGGTCCTGGTTTTATCAATGCCTACATATTGGAAGAAAAATTTGATGGCGGTTTTAAAATAGATTTATTACAAGACACAAATGGTATGGATTTGCCATATACGGTGCACCAAACGATGATGCGTATAGATTTACCAACGCCATTGGCGTCCGGAACGGCTATCTCATTCCGTCTTAAATGGCACTACAACATCCCCAATCGTCAGTTTTGGGATGCACGTTCTGGTTATGAATATTTTAAGAAGGACGACAATTACGCTTATTTTATAGCGCAGTTTTTTCCACGTATGGCCGTCTACAACGATGTTGAAGGCTGGCAAAACCAACAGTTTTGGGGCAATGGTGAGTTCGCACTACCTTTTGGCGATTATGATGTAAAAATCACGGTTCCCAACGATCATATTGTGGAGTCTACTGGCGTGTTAGAAAACCGCAAGGCGGTTTATTCATCAACCATGATGAAGCGTTTTAAGGAAGCAAAAAAATCATATGATGAACCTGTTTTTGTCGTAACACAAGACGAGGCTGAGGCGAACGAAAAAAGCACACCCACAGGAACCAAGACATGGCATTTTACGGCAAAAAATGTACGTGATTTTGCTTTTGCTTCTTCACGTAAGTTTATTGTTGACATGATGAATGTAGACGTTAACGGAAACGATGTAATGGCTGTTTCGGTTTATCCTAAAGAAGGAAACCCATTGTGGGAGCAATGGTCCACCAAGACAGTGGCGAGTGCATTAAAGTCATACTCAAAAATGACCTTTGATTACCCTTACCACAAAGCAGTATCCGTTCACGCTGATGATGTGGGTATGGAGTACCCCATGATCTGTTTCAATTTTGGACGCCCTGACAAAAATGGAAATTACAGCGACCGCACCAAGTTTAGGATGATAGGCGTTATTATTCATGAGGTGGGTCACAATTTCTTTCCCATGATTGTGAATTCAGACGAACGCCAATGGGGATGGATGGATGAGGGCTTAAATTCTTTTGTGCAGATTATTGCCGAGCAGGATTTTGGAAAGGCACATCCAGATGCAATCCCAGGAATGGATCACTACCCTTCCGATGATATGGATCCGCAGAATATTGTCCCTTATATGTCAGGCGATCAAGACTTTATTGCACCGATTATGGCCAATCCCGAAAACGTATATCAACTCGGACCTAATGCGTATAGCAAACCAGCAACCGCGCTAAATATTCTTAGAGAAACGGTCATGGGGCGTGAATTATTCGATCATGCCTTTAAAACCTTTTCACAGCGCTGGATGTTTAAACACCCAACTCCAGAAGATTTTTTCCGCACCATGGAAGATGCTTCAGCTTTTGATTTGGATTGGTTCTGGCGCGGATGGTTTTTTACCACTGATGTTGTGGATATGGGTGTAACAGGGGTTGAGGACATCAAAAAGTTTGATGATGATATGCGTTATTTTTCTCGTTACTATACCAACAGTTTACGGAATTTAACACCCGAGGTTTTCAAAAACCGCAAGGAGCCTAAGAAATTCTATAAGGTTACTTTTGAAAAACCTGGTGGTATTCCAATGCCGCTTATTGTCGAATATGCCTATGCCGATGGTACCAAAGAGCGCAAGACCTATCCTGCGCAAGTGTGGCGCAAAAGTGATCTTGAGGTAAGCAAGTATATTGCTACAGACAAAGAAATCGTAGGTGTGCTAGTTGACCCTGATAATGCCACGGCAGATATCAATAAGGATAATAATGCTTGGCCCAAGACATTGGAAGAAAACGACTTCGAGAAGTTTAAAAAGCAACAGAACTAAAACAAAAACCAGTCTTAAGGCTGGTTTTTTTTGATATAATTTTACATGCCCGTTGAAATGATAAGCTATAAAGCAGCTTTAATCTCTTCCTAATTTAGATTAAAAGGAATTTCTTTAAACGGCTCATCTACTTCGTGATTTAAGGATGCTTTAATTCTTGTGTTGTTATGTGGATGCGTCATGACCAATTCAATATTCTCATCATAGGCCAAGTTTTCTCGATTTAGTTTTCTAAAAAAAGAGGCTATTGATTTTGGTGATATGCTGGCATCTTCTAGCAAGTTTAAGGCAAACTTATCTGCCTCTTTTTCCTTTGACCTGCTAAAGCCAGAAGAAATAAGTGTTTGGTATAAATCGGATAAGAGTACGGTATCTCCACCTGTCATGATAGAAAACAAGACGGAAAGACCAAACTCTCTTGCCAATCTATCAACCGTATGTCGTTTTTCAACGTGTCCCATTTCATGTGCCAATACTGCTGCTAACTGTTCTGGCGAATCGCAAAATGCTATCAGCCCACTGAACACATAAATGTTTCCGCCAGGGATGGTAAACGCATTTGTCTGTGGGTTTTCTAAAACTATTATGTTATAGTCATACTCCGATGTTGGGATTTGTTCCTTTAAGCGTTTACCAACAGCCCACATCATGGAGTCTATGGTTTTGTTTGCCAACGGTTTTTTATATTGAGATGAGATGATATATTTATCAATAAGTTCACCCAAAGCAATTTCTTGTTCATATGAAATCAAGCTTATTTTTTCGTCCGAATAAAACCATTTGGTTTTTTTGTCTTCGGAGAGTAAGTTTATTCCAACATAAAAGAGCATAAAAATTCCACCGAAAATACCCAGTGATTTTAAGCCATCGAGAAGTATTTTTTCCTTCATTGAATCGGGGGTGTGTTCACGTTTTGATCTATTTCCGTATTGAAATCTTCATTGTCATAGCTTAAGCCGTTCTTTTTTGAATAGACTTGTTCATAAGCGTAAGGACCGAAGAAAATAAAATACATAAAAATGCCTTTACGTGCCCTAACAGCCGCAACAATACTAAAGATAAAATATATCAAGTTGGCTAAAATGCTAAAGCCTAAATAAGCAAAGTAGGAGTCGTTTAGTTCGTAATTTTTAAAAAAGAAAATTTGTAAGGTCCAGTAAAGCAATACCCAGTTTACTAGTGTGGTAGGCAGTTGCGATATTAAGGATTGCAAACAGTTGAAATGGATAAAGCGTCCTTTTTTTCTATTTACGTAGTAGTAAATTATGGCAGCGATAAGATTTATAACGGGTAAGGGAAGGCTAGTCGCCAAGGATGCAAACATCATAAGATATGCACCCATGGCATCTTCCTTTTCTCTTTCGCTCAACTCATGCGGTTGAGGAAGCAGGTAATAAGATTCTTGTGACAATGCTGTGATTATTTACTGGAAAATGGTGGATAGGTATCCGTCATATATCCTAAATATAGACTTACTCGGTATTGCCAGCGAATGGTTCCAACCATAAAGTCATGCGCATCTTTCGGGAATTTTCCTGTAAAAAGCACAGATAAAAAGGCATAAATAGACAGTATAGCGCCCCACAATACTCTAAAATAAAGAATGAATCCGTGTGGTAGTATAACATAAAAAACGCCAAAAAGGAGTCTGACAATGGTCAATCCTCTACTAATGCGTTCAGGATAAGGCACTTCCAACGAAGTATGTTCGTCAGTTCCGTCTAGCCCAAAAGCCGGGTAGTCATCTGCTAGATTTGATGTGCGAGCCGTAAGCCTAAGATTCCAACGCAGTAGTTTAACTTGATATTCAAACATGCTTTCTGGGTAGCGTCCTGTAAATAATATTGCAATAAACGCCACTAATGATAATATAGAGCCCCAAAGTGAGTAGAAGAAAAGTAAAAAAATATGTGGTAGTACGATGTAGAAAACACCAAAAATGCCTCTTAATAATAATTCAGATCTTGAGTAGCTTTCTTGGTGTGTAATGGTTAATTTCATTCTAATAAATTAAGTTATTATACTACTAAAATATAATATTTATTTAAAGTTATTAAAAACACCTGCTTTTCTGTTTTAACTTATCTTTGCGATATGGTTGTTTATTTTATAAGCGGTGTTGAAATCGTATTTATTTTTATGATAGTGCTTTTGGTCTTTGGTGCCAATCGTATTCCAGACATTGCGCGTACGCTTGCCAAGGGTATTCAGCAGGTAAAAACGGCCAGTCGAGATTTTCGTGAAGAAATTGAAAAATCTGCAGAAGCTCAGGGTTTAGATACCAAAGAGCTTCAAAAGGAAGTAAACGATATCAAAAAAGAACTCAACGAAATTACAGGTACGGTAAAGCGTAAGCGCTAAATTTTACGCAAGAGCGTTAACCCATCCCGAACAGGAAGTATTACCGTTTCTACGCGCTTATCGTCAGCTACTTTTTTATTGAAAACTTGAAGTGATTGCGTAGCTTCGTCTACTGCGCTTTCCATGACTTTCCCAGACCATAATACATTATCAGCAATTATCAATCCCCCTGAACACACCCGATCTACAATCAAATCAAAGTAAAGCGGATACTGTTCTTTATCGGCGTCGATAAATACAAAATCAAAAGTTCCTTCAATAGCAGGAATAATTTCGGCAGCATTTCCCAAATGCTGAACGATCTGTTTTCCAAAACCAGAGGCATCAAAGTAGCTGCGTTGCATATCGGTAAGTTCCTCGTCTTTGTCAATGGTGTCAATTTGGCCATCTGCTTGTAGTCCTTCTGCCAGACATAGGGCTGAATATCCTGTATAAGTGCCAATTTCCAAGATGCGTTTGGGCGACGTCAATTTAGATAATACCGCCAATAAACGCCCTTGGTAAGCACCACTCAACATGCGTGGCTGCAACACCTTTAGGTGGGTTTCTCGTGCTAGCTTTTGCAGCAATTCGGGTTCTTGCTCCGAGTGCTTTGCTACATATGCTTCTAAATTTGGATCTAGAAAATTCATGCTTTCTTGGGTCTTGCGTATGCGTAACGGTCTAGTAGGCTTGTTGTGGCGTAGCCGTCTAACCCGTTTATGGCTACGGTATTGGCGTTTTCAAGCTTTAGCCATCCATCTTCTTGTTGTATGTCTTGGTCTGCAATAAAAACATGCTCAATGGCACTTACCAAAAGTAAGGTGTTATTTTCTTTAATTTCATATTCATTTAAGAACCTACACCCCAAACGTATTTTTGCGCCTTTTACAAAAGGGGCAGGGAAGTCTCCAAGGAATTCTTCTTCTAAACCTGTTTTGGTAAATTCTGAAACTTCATCTGGATATTTTGCAGAGGTGTGATGTGCATCTTCAATGATATCGCTGTAGATGTGGTTTGCCGTAAATACACCGGTGTCTTTGATGTTGCGATAGGTATCTCTAGGAACAGTGGTAGGTCGTAGAATAAAGCCAATCAATGGCGGACTACTCCCAAGATGCGTGATGCTGCTAAAAACAGCCACATTGCTCACGCCATTTAACGATTTTGTTCCCAATAAATTTGCCGATTTAAATCCAGTACAACTGTTAATGAGATTTAATCGAAAGATTTTATCCATCTGGTCAATATCGGTACGTGAATAATGTATCATGGCGCTTTTGATGCAAACTTACGCAATACGTTGAATTTAGTTACTTTTGCGCTTCCGGGTCATTAACTCAGTTGGTTCAGAGTGTCGCCTTGACAGGGCGGAAGTCATTGGTTCGAATCCAATATGACCCACGAAACATGATTTTTCAAAAAGAAATAAGCCTTCCACCTTTCTCAAGGGGGTTTCATTTAATCACTTCATATGTTTTAGATGAAATGCCCAAAAAAAGCGGCATCATTCATGTTTTTATCAAGCACACTTCTGCAAGCCTAACCATTAACGAAAACGCTGACCCCAGTGTTAGAGTAGATTTTGAAACACACTTTAATAAATTAGTTTCAGAAGAAGACACGCATTACACCCATACGCTTGAAGGTCCTGATGACATGACCTCACATATTAAAAGCAGTATTTTGGGATCTTCTGTGAGCTTTCCTGTACAAGATGGGTTGCCACAATTGGGTATTTGGCAAGGTGTTTATTTGTGTGAGCATCGCAATCATGCGGGTTCAAGGAAAATTTTCATTACTTTCATGGGGCAATAATTTAATATTTAATCCATGCGAATTGTCTTTCTTCTTCTAATTTCATCCTTATTTGTTACGCATGCACAAACCTCAGATGTGCTCATTAAGGACCTAATAGCAAAAAACCTCTCGGAGACTATTGGGCTTAGGCATTGGTTTCATCAAAACGCTGAGCTGAGCAATAGAGAGTTTAAAACTTCGGAAAGAATTGCGAAAGAATTAAAAAAAATAGGGCTTAATCCCATAACAGGAATTGCTAAAACTGGCGTAGTTGCTGTTTTAAATGAAGGTAAGCCAGGCCCTGTGGTGGCATTGCGTGCCGATATAGACGGACTTCCCGTTAAGGAAAGAGCTGATATTCCATGGGCATCCAAAATGACCGGTGTATACAACGGAGAAAAAGTGCCCGTCATGCATGCGTGTGGTCATGACACACATACGGCTATTTTACTGGCCACCGCAAAAGTTCTATACAATATAAAAGACCAGATTCCTGGTCAAGTTAAATTTATTTTTCAACCTGCTGAAGAAGGACCACCACCCGGAGAAGAGGGAGGAGCAGAGCTGATGGTAAAAGAAGGTGTTTTGACAAACCCAGATGTAGATGCCATTTTTGGATTACATATCAGTTCAAAATCAACCGCTGGTCAAGTTTTGCTAAAACCAGGTTCCATCATGGCAGCAGTTGATGAATTCAGGATTGATTTAACGGGTGTGCAAACGCACGGATCTACGCCTTGGACGGGGATAGATCCGATAGTCACGGCTTCTCAAATGATTAATTCAATTCAGACCATTGTGAGTAGGAGCATGCCGCTTACTACTGCTGCGGCTGTTGTTACCATTGGCAGTATTCACGGGGGTGTGAGAAGTAATATCATTCCAGAAAAGCTCTATATGTTGGGTACTATTAGGACCTTAGATAACAGCATGCGTGCAACTGTGCTTAAAAGGCTAGACAAAATTGTTCAAAATGTTGCAGCAGCAAACAATGTAATAGCAGATGTAACCTTTATGAATAGTTATCCCGTTACTTACAACGATCCAGAACTCTATGAAAAGATGCTCCCCACACTAAAGAGGGTTTGTGGCGCTGATAATGTAAATTATATGGATGCCATTACGGGCGCAGAAGACTTTTCTTTCTTTCAAAAGGAAGTGCCAGGTGTTTATTTCTTTATTGGTGGTAGTTCAGAAGGTATGGATTTAGATAAGGTGGCGCCTCATCACACACCAGACTTTTATGTTGACGATTCTGCACTAGAAACGGGTGTTATTTCCATGACCTCGCTCACTATAGATTATTTTACCAAAGGTTTATAAGCTCTCGAGTACTTTTTCTAAAGTAGCACTTCGCGAACCTTTTATAAGTACCTGATCAGCCTCAATAGGATTGGTTCTCAAAAACACATTGAGTTCTTCAACTGATGCAAAGTAATTTGTAGCTACAATTGATTTATAGGGCTTCCCTACCCAATAACACGTATCAAAGTCATGGTTAGTAACCAAATCAACCAAAGCTTGGTGTTCAGCTGATTCATAGGTTCCTAGCTCTGCCATATGCCCCAGTATCACGGCTTTTTTCCCGCTTCTTTTGCCGAAGGCTTTTATGGCAGCCTGCATGCTACTTGGGTTCGCATTATAAGCATCAAAGGTTAGCGTCTTTCCATTTTGTTTTAGCAGCTGGGAGCGACTGTTGTTTGGGCTGTATTCACTGATGGCCTTTGCAGCCTTTGCTAAGGAAACATCAAAAAAGGCTCCAATGCTAATAGCAGCGACAATATTTTCTTTGTTGTAGGTGCCTACGAGTTGTGTTGATATTTTAATATTTTGCCGCACTAATTTTAAGGTTGGTTGTTCTTGAATAATACTATATTCAGATGGTTCAAATGCAATGTGCGCCACGTTACCTATTGCAAAAAATAGCTTATGGTCATCTTCATTAACAAAAATAAGCCCGTCCTTTTTTTCTATAAAATCGTAAAGTTCTGTTTTGCCTTGAAACACGCCTTCCTCTGATCCAAATCCTTCTAAATGGGCTTTCCCTACATTGGTTATTAGGCCGTAAGTAGGTTGGGCTATCTCACATAAAAAAGTAATTTCTTTAAGGTGATTGGCTCCCATTTCAATGATGGCGTAGCTGTGTGCTGCTGTTAGACGTAATAATGTTAGCGGCATGCCTATTTGATTATTGAGGTTCCCTTCAGTAGCCAAAACGGTATGGGTGGTACTTAAAACCGCATGTATAAGCCCTTTGGTTGTTGTCTTGCCATTGCTTCCGGTTAATGCTAGTACAGGAATGTCGAATTGGTTTCTGTGGTGTTGGGCAAGTTCTTGCAGCGTTTTTAATACATCATCAACCAAATAACAAGCTTGGTTTGCGTCAGCTACTGCTTTATTGTCAACTATGGCAGCTAATGCTCCTTTTTCAATGGCTTGATACGCAAATGTGTTTGCATCAAAGTTGGGGCCATTGAGCGCAAAAAAAAGTTCGTTGGATGTTACCTTCCTGCTATCGGTTTGAACACCTGAAGATTTTAAGAATAATTGATATACTTCTTGTAGGGAAGTCATGGGTTTAGTCGCGCGGACGTTTCTTCTTACTGCTTTCTCCCAAATAAGACATGGCGCAACGGAAGCCGATATAGTCTGCCGCCATAAACTCAGGTAGATAGCGTCTTTGTGCAGGGTCTAGCCAGTATGCACGATCTTTCCAAGAACCACCTTTGACAACACGTGTCTGGTCAGAAACCAGTGACTTTACATCATCCTCGTTCTTAACCACATTGCCGTCTTTGTCTATGGCAAACTTATACATCTCCGTTTCGTTTGGATTGGGTGTTGATTTTTCATCTCCATCCAAATAGTTTGGATTGTAAGCGCGATTAAAGTTGGGTCTAAATTGTGAGTCAGATTCATCAATCTGAGTAAATTCAACTTCGCCTGGTAGCGCCTTAACGTTAAGCTTGTTATTAGGTGTAGTTTCAATTTCTATTTCATCTACTACTACTGTTTTTCCATCTTCGCCAATAGCGGGTTTGGTGTAAAGGTTTCCTCTATAGTAACTCATATCAGAAACATCACTGTTTATCATAGGTCGATAAACATCAGCTACCCATTCTGCAACATTTCCACCCATTCCGTACAAGCCAAAGCTGTTGGCTGGGAATGCACGAACTGGTGCCGTGATATCTGCATTGTCAGAAGACCACCCTGCAACACCACTATAATCTCCTTTTCCTTGTTTAAAGTTGGCCAATTGGTCTCCTTCAGTCCTTCGCTTCGTTGATCTTGTAGAATCACCTGACCAAGGATATTTCTTTTTACCACGATAGCTGTTGTATTCTCTAAGCTCAGACAGCCCAAGAGCTGCATATTCCCATTCGGCTTCTGTTGGCAAACGATATTCTGGCAATAACAAGCCTTTCTCACGCTTGACAAAATCCAGCTCAGTTGAGTCTGCATCTCTGCTACGAGGTTGTGCGTTTCTTCCAGCTACATCCGCAATATTACCTCCGTATACTTTGTCGGGAGCGCGCAAATACGTTTGTGTATTGAATTCGTTTCCAGGTGAAATGCTGTCAATTTGTAAGCTAACCCCTTTTTCAATATACCCTTCACGTTCTAACAAACCTTCGTTAACACGCTCAGTTCGCCATTTGGCATACTTGGTAGCTTGTTGCCAAGTAACACCAACAACTGGGTAGTCTTGAAAAGAAGGATGACGCAAGTAGTTGTTTACCATATCTTCGTTAAACCCAAGTGGACTACGCCATACCATGGTATCTGGGAGTGCAGCAGTATACACATTGCTGTATGCATCACCTTGATTTTTGTAAACACGTTCTAGCCAATCCAAATACTCATTGTACATAAGATTTGTCACTTCTGTTTCGTCCATATAGAACGAGCGAACTTGTACACGCACGGGAGTATTGTTCCAATCACGCATTACATCGTCTTGAACCCTACCTTTGACAAACGTTCCTCCAGGAACAAAAACCAACCCAGGACCAGCCTCTTGTCCCTTGTAGTTTGTTTCATATTGAAAGCCTCCTCTTGATGAATTTATGTCTAATCCTGTTCCTTGCGAAACATTTGAACGGCGTTTGCTTGAGCTGCAACTTGAGAGAAGTGCAATTATTAAAGCGGAAATGAATAGATTTGTGTACGTTTTCATTGTTAATTTTCGATTCATATCAAAGGTGCAATATACGAATAAATAGTGCTTTTATGTACTTACAAAACGAAGTCAAGCCCAAATTAGTATACATAACTCACTATACGAATACATATACATTCTCGTTATAACTATACATGCGCAATAATTTAATAGCTTTTTTCTTCTTTGTTTGTGGGTGGAATTCCATTTCTGCACAAAGCTTGGATACGCATCCTTTTTTAGACGAAACAATGGTTTCGTGGCGTCAATTTAGCGTTGAAGAAACGGGTGTTCATAAAATCACCAAAGATTTTTTGAGCAAACTGGAACTTCCAGTACAGGAAATAGACCCAAGGACAATCCGAATTTTTGGACGTGGTGGTCAAATGCTTCCATTGAAGTTGAGTGATACGGTAGAAACCCTACACGAGAATGCGCTCATCGTAAAGGGAGAAGAAGACGGTAGCTTTGACGATACGGATTACATTCTTTTTATGGGTTACGCTAACGATACTTGGAATGAAGAAAGTGAAACCTATCTAAACCTCTATCACGATACTGCGCAATATTACATCACTTATGGAACTTCTTTTGGGAAACGTGCCTTGGTTCTAGAAGGTACAGATATTCCCGAAACAGATGCAGTAACCGATGCTGTTTACACTGCTTTTTTAGAGGAGGATAAATACAATTTAGGGGCTCTTGGAAGACGTTGGTTTGGTCAGCGTTTTTCTGATGATGATGAAGAAACATTCACAATTGAAACACCAAATGTTGCCTCGGGCACTCAAATTGATGTAGCGGCAAGAGTTGCTTCAGACGGCTCAAACACAACCTCATTTAGGTTGACCATCGGTAGTGATGCAAATGCCAAATCCATCAGTGGCACCAGTAAAACGGTAGTTGGTTCAGAGCCCAGCACAAGTTTTAATCAGCTTCGAGGCATGATTCATTTGCCGCAAAATGCGACAGAAAGTATTACACCAAAACTATTATATACTTCAAATGAAGATTTGTCTGCCAATGGATATTTGGATTTTTTAATGGCCCAATACCATAGAGACTTGGACGGTGCTGGAAGTAGTTTTATGTTCTCACTAGCATCTCAAGACGCCGCACAGCAGCTGGCGGTAGCTTCGGTTTCGGCCGAAACCTGTATATGGGAACTGGATGATGATGTTGTCCATATGCCACCTGCTGGTGCAACCACATTTGGAAGTGATGTTATTGTGGACGAAGACAGTAAGTTTTACTTGTCAACAGCCTACAAAACACCAACATACAGACGCAGTACCCGAGTATTGAACCCCTCTTCATTTTTAAAAAACATAATGGCTTTGCCGCCCACAACTTATTTGTTGATTACATCAGAAGCATTTCGGAAGGAAGCAAAATTACTGGCAAGTCATCGCAAAAATGTCGCGGGATTGTCGGCTCAAGTTGTAACAGTTGAGGAAATTTATGAGGCCTTCTCCACAGGGCAACAAGATATTGCAGCAATTCGAAATTTTGTGCGCTACCTATATTTTTCACAAGGCAAAAAACTCAAATATTTATGCTTGTTTGGGGATACGAGTTATGACTATAAAAAAAGAACTGCAGCTAATGATATGGTAGTACCGACTTTTCATGCGTTAAATAGTTTTTCGCTTACCTTTTCATTTATGTCAGATGATTTTTTCGTTATGTTGGATGAAAATGAAGGAATGCTAACTTCCTTTGACCGTATGGATGTCGCTGTAGGTCGTATGGTCTTTTCCGATGCTTCTCAAGCGCGTGTTTTGGTGAATAAAGTTATAGATTACGAAAGCCCAACAAATAGGGGTAGCTGGAATAATAGTTTTACAATTCTCTCTGATGATGCTGATGTAGGAAGAAATAAAGATGATTTCTCACTTCAAGTTACACTCAATGCCTTGGGCGATGAAATTGTGCGTCAGAAACCGCTGATGAATATTACCAAGATTCACTCAGACGCTTACAAGCAAGTTGCCTCTGCAGGGGGAGACCGATACCCAGATGTAGAGACCGCTTTAGAGAATAGGTTAGCGCAAGGAACGTTGGTTGTCAATTATTTTGGACACGGTGGTGAGGATGGGTTAGCTCAAGAATTTATTGTGGACAAAGACATGGCCGCTACCTTATTTCACCCCGGTAAATATCCGCTTTTTATCACGGTTACTTGCGAGTTTTCTCGATTTGACAACCACACAAGACCTACGGCTGGTGAAATGCTCTATCAAAACCCAACAGGCGGTGCCATTGGTATGATTTCGACTACCCGACAGATTTACATTGACAGAGGAGTTGATTATAATAAAATTTTATCCAAGTACTTATTTGCTTACGGAAGTGAAGATTACACCAGTATTGCTGAAGCCTTGCGACTTGCTAAAAATGAATTTACAGACGCAAACCAAAAACGGGTGCTTTTTTATATTGGTGATCCAGCCCTTAAACTTCACATCCCCAAGCGAGAAATTGCCATATCGCATTTAAATGGCGTTCCTATTGATGAAATTCCTGTTGCAGAACGTCAATTTAAAGCGCTTGAAAAGATCACTTTAGGCGGTGAGATATTGGGCCCTTCAGGCGTACTTCAACAAGACTTTAATGGAACAGTTAGCCTTCAGATTTTTGACAAAGAGGTTTCGCGTTCAACACTAGGCAATGACCAAGGTAAAACAATGAACTTTCAAACACTTGGTGAGCAGGTTTTCGAAGGACTCGCCACGGTTACCAATGGCCTATTTTCTTCCACTTTTGTCATTCCAAAAGACATCAATCTAGATGTAGACGCTGCTAGAATCAGTTTTATTGCGTTCAACCAGGACAAGTCCGAGTCTGTGGGTGGTTTTTCAAATCAGTTCAACATAGGCGGAATAAATACTGGTGCAATTAGCGATACGCAAGGTCCCGCCATAGACGTTTTCTTAGAAAACAGAAGTTTTATTGATGGCGGAAAGGTCTTTGATAGCCCAATGCTTATCGTTGATTTTGAAGATGAAAATGGCATCAACTCCTCTGGTGGATTGGGACACGACATTATCGCTACAATTGATGATAATCAAGCGAGTCCTTATGTGCTCAATGCTTTTTATTCCACAACATTGGATGATTTCACCAAAGGAATGCTTACATATCCATTAAATAACCTAGAATTGGGTCTACACACCCTAACGTTACGCGCATGGGATACCCATAACAATCCAAGTAGTAAGACCATTAGTTTTACGGTTGTTGATAGTAGTGTAATTCAAATTGAAAATGTATTCAATTCGCCTAACCCTGTTACAAATCAAACAATATTTTTTGTGCAACACAACAGGCCGAGGGAGTTGCTTGACGTGAAAATTTCTATATTTACTGTCGATGGGAAGCGCATTTGGCACAACACTCAAGAAGTATTCTCATCTAGCTACCTGATCGATAGCTTAATGTGGGATGCAACAACCTATAGCGGTCAAAAAGTAAATAAAGGAACCTATATATACACGATTGAACTATTTTCTACGTTATCAAGTTCGAGTGACGTATACTCCGGAAAAATTATTGTAAACTAATTATGAAAAAAACAATACAATTTATACTGCTCTTATCAGCAACCCAACTCACTTTTGCGCAAAATAATATTCGTGTGGTTACCACAGCTGTGCCCTTTTTATCAATTGCGCCTGATGCGCGCTCTGCTGGTTTAGGAGACCAAGGTGTTGCAACCTCTTCAGATGCATTTTCAAATCATTGGAATCCTGCTAAATATGCTTTTATCGGAAATGACACGGGTGCTGCGATTAGTTATACCCCTTATTTAAGCAAACTGGTAAACGATATTTTTTTAGCTGACGTAACATACTACAGGGCAATAGATGACCGTTCTGCTTGGTCTGTTGGTCTACGCTATTTTAGCCTTGGCGAAATTCAAATTGGTGAAACACCTGCTGACTTTGTAAACCCACTTATCGAAAGACCTAATGAATATGTTTTTGATGCTTCTTATGCACTAAAACTCAGTGATAAATTCGCTATGGCCATTCAAGGATCGTTTTTGACTTCGGACCTTAAATTAAAATCATCTACAACGAACGACAGTACCTCTGCGAGTACGGTTGCTGTTGGTATTTCTGGTTTTTACCAGTCTTATGAAGTACCCTACTCTAGTTTTTCTGGTATGTGGCGTGCAGGTTTCAATATTTCAAACATAGGTCCCAAATTAAAATATGAAGACGAGGGGCAATCCGATTTTTTACCAACCAATTTAAAACTAGGTGGTGGTTTTGATTTTATTTTTGATTCCTACAACAAACTTGCAGTAAGCTTGGAAATCAACAAGCTTTTGGTGCCCTCACCAAGCGAACCCATTAAAGACGGCGATGGAAATATTACAGGATATGCACAACCCAGTGATGTTGGCGTTTTGTCGGGAATTTTTAAATCGTTTGGCGATGCGCCCGATGGTTTTAGCGAGGAATTAAAGGAATTTACGTGGTCGCTTGGTGCTGAATTTATGTATGATGAATCATTTGCGTTGCGTGCAGGATTCTTTAATGAGCACGAACTAAAAGGGGCTCGCAAATTCTTTACCCTTGGCGCTGGATTTAAATACAATGTTATTGATGTTGATCTATCCTATTTAATATCTGCTGGCAGGGTTATAAATCCGCTTGAAAACACCTTGAGATTCTCCTTGACGTTCAATTTTGGTGCAGAGCGCTATTAAGCTTTAGTTTTTGTTTTTTTGCCAAAGTAAGTTGCCTTATCTTTGCCATTCGCATAATAGACGCGCCTTATGAAAGAAGTCACACGTGACACCTACCTCAATTGGTATAAAAACATGATGTTTTGGCGCAAGTTTGAAGACAAACTTGCCTCAGTATATATCCAACAAAAAGTACGTGGGTTCCTACACCTGTACAACGGACAAGAAGCTATTTTAGCAGGTTCACTCCACGCCATGGACCTTACTAAAGATCGCATGATTACCGCATACCGTAATCACGTACAACCCATAGGAATGGGCGTTGATCCTAAAAGAGTGATGGCGGAGCTTTTCGGAAAAGCTACAGGAACATCTAATGGATTGGGCGGTTCTATGCACATTTTCTCAAAAGAACACCGTTTTCACGGGGGGCACGGAATTGTAGGGGGTCAAATTCCCCTCGGTGCTGGAATGGCCTTTGGTGATAAATATCATGGAAGCGATGCGGTAACTCTTTGTTTTATGGGCGATGGTGCTGTGCGCCAAGGTTCATTACATGAAACACTTAATTTGGCTATGCTTTGGAAGCTGCCTGTAGTATTTATTGTCGAAAACAACGGATACGCCATGGGTACTTCAGTAGAACGTACAGCCAATCACACAGATATTTGGAAACTTGGACTAGGCTACGAAATGCCCTGTGGTCCTCTTGACGGTATGAACCCTGTTGCTGTTGCTGAAGGTATAGACGAAGCCATTCAACGTGCACGTCGGGGCGATGGCCCTACATTCTTGGAGGCCAAGACTTATCGTTACCGTGGTCACTCCATGTCTGATGCACAACATTACCGTACTAAATACGAGGGCGAGGAATATCGCAAGATTAATCC
>ERZ1048068.905-NODE-905-length-24681-cov-6.352717_pt1 | contig 24681 bp, 31 predicted proteins | sample MGYA00383098_ERZ1048068 | MGnify/ENA primary metagenome ERZ1048068 (study PRJEB29581, sample SAMEA5548368) | metagenome | biome: marine; feature: coastal; material: water | depth 1 m | study: Short-term variability in the microbial, nano- and picoplankton dynamics... | reverse complement strand
TTAAATTGTGACGTTGCTGGTGGGTATGTCGAGCTTATTTGGGAAGGAACTTTTTGGAGGATGTTCTCATGAACCTAAGTAGAATGGACGGTTCGATGAAACATGTCGTTCAATCGAACGATTTCATCGTACATGCATTACGTAGAGATGCAGATGGTATGCTGCGCTACACGAAAGTGGGTTCAGGGGGCACTGAAATGGGTGACTTCCATAGAACAAATGGAACTCAGTATCCAGGGTTTCTTGATGGTGTTGACTACGTTGATGAGACTACTGAAGACAAAACATATAAGAATGATCCCTTTGATAAATACCAACAGTACAGATTTGATTTTAGAAATCTGCACTACTTTATAGATGATGATGGATACCTTGTCGCCCGTATTAACGGCACATATGATTATACAACCGAAGGACCTAAGTAAGAAAGGAATTAACTAACAATGGCTGATTTTAGATTAGGAAGACTAAAATTCAATTGGAGAAGCGACTGGGCTCCTAGCACCGAATATGTCATTGATGATATCGTCAAGTTTGGTGCCAATACCTACGTAGCAACTACCAATCACACATCTGCCGCTAGTGAAACTACGTGGTATGATACGGACTTATCCTACTGGAGCCTTCATGCTGAAGGCATTCGTAACGTAGGATCTTATTCTGTAGGAACATTCTACAAACTTAACGATGTTGTTAAGTTTGGTAATACTCAGTATAGAGTTACTGCTGGTATTGGAACTACCGCTGGATTACGTTTTGCGGGTGATAATGACCCCAACGTTGTCTCTTATGTCTCTGGTTTTAATGGAGAAGGTACTTGGAATGCAGGCACTGTATACGAAACTGGTGACGTAATTGCATATTACGGTACTTCTTACGTTGCAATTACCACCTCTACGATTGGTCAACCACCATCTCCAAACCTTGGAACTGTCTGGAACGTACTGGCAGAAGGTTTTGAGGCGACTGGTATTGGAACATATCAGGATGGTGCTACCTATTATAAAGGTCAATTAGCAACTATTGGTGGTAATACTTATCAGTTGACTGCAACATCTGTACAAGATGTTCACCCAACTAAAGGTCTGACCACTGGTATTGGTTCTACTACTGTTGGTATTGCACAAACTGCATGGGAACTGTTTAATACAGGTCTGAGATATGCAGGTACATATGTTACAACTACAGAGTACTATAGTAATGATGTAGTTGAATATGCATCGTCTTCCTATGTTGGTATCGGATCTACTTCCTTTGAAGGCATTACTCCTGGTTCTGACCAAACCATTTGGGCAGCACTTGCACTTGGTGACTCTAATGCATTGCTGACTCAAACTGGTGACATGCTCATCAGGGACAACACTGCTCCAACCAGACTGGGTGTCGGAATGACATATCAGTCACTGGGTATTGGAACAGATAGCGTTCCTACTTGGATGACCATCGGTGATTCCACTAGAATTTATCACGTTGATCCCGAACTGGGTGATGATACCTTCAATGGTAGCACTTCAGACATGGCGTTTAGAACGCTTAAGGTTGCATGTGATAATGCAAGCGCGATTACAAATATTACTGGATTCGTTTATGATGAAGTAAGTGGTCTGTCCACAGTTACAGCACCAAACCACGGTATTCTTTATCCAAATATTACCGTTAGACTGAGAGATATTGAGTTCTCTTGCCTCTCTGGTGCAAATTCATATACAGTTAATGCATTCCAGTACGATAATGTTGCTGGTGTTGCTACCTGTACTGTTGGTGCAGCAATGACGGGTCTCCAAATTGGAGATACGATTAGACTTGATAACCTTGAATTCACCTGCCCAGGTGGTTCTGGTATTACAACGACAATATTCCCTGACGGAACAAGAGGTGAAGGATTTAACTTCACTGTAAGTGCAATCAACGGTCCTCAACAAGTTGAGATGGCAGTTGGTGTATCAACAATTCAGCACATCTATGTATCTGGTGGTACATTGTTTGTTGGTGTTGATACTTCCTTCTTCCCAAGAAACATTCTTACATCTTACTTCAACATTATTGATGTTGTTGACAACAATACATTCACTATTAACGCTGGTGTATCGACAATCACTCACGCTTATGTACAGGGTGGACAAGTTCTGAACCTGTCTCCTGCTGTTATCAGATTGTCTTCTTCTGAATTCGTTGAGCAACTTCCACTTGTTGTTCCACCATTCACCTCTGTTGTTGGTTCTACGCTGAGATCTTCTAAGATTAGACCTGCTTCTGGTCTGTCTGCTGATGGTGTAACTCCTAACAACCGTCAGAACATGTTCCAACTGTCTGACGCAACAACGATTCAGGGTCTGAACGTTGATGGTATGGTTGGATTTGATTATGACACAAATAACCCATACGAGTTAGAGTACACCACTATTAGAACTGGTGTTGGTACAACTGCTTGTGGTGTCTATTTTGCATATAATCCCAACTCCCCAATTCTGAACAAGTCGCCTTACGTTAAGGACTGTACTGCGTTCGGTAAACCTCCAACGGATGGTGGAACTGGTGGTGCTGGTGTTGGTGTCTTTATCGACGGTAACGTCCATGATTCTGGATTCCGCACGATGGTCTTCGATGCCTTCACGAACGTTCTGAGTGATGGTGCTGGATTTATTCTTGACAATGACGCTGGTGCTGAGATCGTCTCCTCCTTCACATATTATTGTAGGTGGGGTTACTACTCTGGTGGTGGTTCTAGAATTCGTGGCGTTGGTGGTAACAACTCTTATGGTGATTATGGCGTTATCGCATCTGGATTCTCTACTGCTGAGACTCCAAGAACTCTGAGACTGTTTGGTGATAAGGCGGCAACTCAAGTTGGTACTCTTAGTGGTACTGTTGCAATCGGTAACACCATGGTCGGACAAGATTCTGGTGCAAGAGCAACCTTCATCAACGATCAAATCTCTGCTGATGCGATCTACTTCAAGTACTATCCTGGTTATGGAGATCCTACTGCTGGCGCTGGTCAAACTGTTGGTGTTGGAACTACTTCCTTCGTCCCTGGTGAGTATGTAAACTTCATCGGTGCTGGTACAACTGGTGCTATTCTCCTCGCCGCCGCAGCAAATTCTATTGGTGGTCAGAGAGGTGTTCTGTTTGAACTTGACCTTGCTGATGGTGATAACTTACCCCTGGTTGGTGACGCGATTGGTATTACTACCACAGGTATTGGTAGTGACTTGGTTAACGATCAACCAAGATTCTACATTATTAACAACGTAACTGGATTCCAAACTTCTTATACTCAGTATAGAGGTGATATTGGTGAAGGAACTGTTGTTTACCCTGGTCGTGTAACCGTTACTGTATCTCCTGAGAAGGGAATCAGAACACCTGATACTCGTACAGGAACTGGTAACACTATCACTGATGGTGGTTCCTTGGTTGAAATTAGAACTAGATTCTCTAACGCACGTCTGACTGGTCACGACTTCCTCTCGATTGGTGTTGGTAATAAGGTTGAAACTAACTATCCAAATGTTGACGAAGCAAATGTTGTTCAAGGCAACGAGACCAACAACTTCGGACCTGGTAGAGTATTCTTCGTCTCTACTGACCAAGGTGGTAACTTCAGAGTTGGTGATTTCTTCTCCGTTAACCAGTTGACTGGTGCTGCTACCCTGGATGCTTCCGCGTTCAACCTGTCTGGTTTGACAGAACTGAGACTGGGTTCATTGGGTGGTCAGATTGGTGAGGCGATTAACGAATTCTCCTCTGACGAGACCATGAGCGGTAACTCTAACACCGCTTGCCCAACTGAACTCGCGGTTCGCGGATTCATCACTCGCGGTAACATGGGTGTTGAGCAGATGGTTCCTCCTGTGGGTACAACTGGTCAGAGACCTGTAACCCCACTGCAAGGTGGTCTGAGATTCAACACTTCTATTGGATCCTTTGAAGGATACAATGGTTCCGCTTGGGTGCCCATCGGTGGTCTGCAGAACGTAGATGCTAATAGCAACTACTCTGCTAACGCTTACGAGCAAGTCTGGTGTAACACTACTGGTGGCGGATTCACTGTTACTCTGCCTTCTTCTCCTAACCAGGGTGACACAGTTAGAATCTTCGACGTTGCTAAGACGTTTGATACTAACAACCTCACCATTGCTAGAAATGGCAAGTTGCTCATGGGAGACGCTTCCGACATGACAGTGGGCGCAGAGGGTGCCGCATTTGATCTAGTATTCTACAACGATACCTTCGGTTGGAGACTCTTCACCGTCTAATAGAATAGACACTCGGGGGGCAGTGATGCCCCCCTTATCCATAAATATAAATACGAACAGTGGATTAAGAAATGGCTACGTATTCAAGTTACAAAAAAGTAAGTGGGGAAAGTCTGTCACCAGGCTCAATTACTGATGCCAAAATCGCTTCTAGTGCGTTTAAAAATTATTGTGTAAAGTGGATTCGTGGTTGTCTTGGAGAATGTACTCCAGGTTGTTGCTGTCTCTGGACTGTACCTACAGGCGTAAGACGAATAACGTTTGAATTATGGGGTGCTGGTGGTAATGGTCACGGCTTGTGTGTTAACAACAGATGTCAACATTATGCTGGTGCTCAAGGTGGTTACTATGCATCTAAAACCATCAGTACTAATGATGGATGTCAGTATAGTCTCTGTGCTGCTGGTGTTCATCCTTGTATGTCCGTTGAGTGTTATGCCTGCGATGGTTGCACAACTTATGTAAATGGATTTAACTTAAGTGGATTCTGTGCAATCGGTGGTAAAGGAGGTTGTGCTAATAGTTCTTGGGAAACAGCATGTTACTCTGACTGGGGTCGTTGCTGTGTAGCTCCTTCTGGTGTATGGGATTCTGATTTTTCTATGGGTAACCATTCTGGTGGATTCAGTGCTTCATATAACTGTCACTGTTATCGTCACACTGAGTGTACTACTGGAGCACCAATGATGGGAACTGGTGGTGTTAGTGCTGAACTTACTGAGTGCTGGATGCGTTGTGGTTGCTGGCACGTTCCTTACGGTGTCGGTGGTCAGGGTGGAATGACCACATATTGTGGATCTAACTGCTGTGGCAGAGGATCTACTGGTGGTGCTGGTGTTATTAAGATTACTTATTTCTAAGGAGAGGACTTAAAAATGGCAACGTATTCGAGTTATAAAAAGGTTGATGGATCCTCTCTTGCTTCTGAAAGCATTCCTTCAAATGCAGTAGACCCTGATGCTAGAAAGACTTTTGGTGTCAAGTGGATCTATGGCACTCCTACCGCTTGCTCACAAGGGTGTTGCTGCCTTTGGTCTGTACCTACAGGAGTAACTAAAGTATTCTTTGAGATCTGGGGTTCTGGTGGCAGTGGATCTGGAGCATGTTCCACTGGTAGATGCCATCACTATGCTGGTGGTGCAGGCGGAGGATATAACTCCAAGATGATCATCACCACTCCTGCAACACAGTACACTGTTTGTGCTGCTGGTAATGGTAACTGCTGCGTAAGAGAGTGCGTAGGATGTCAAGGTTGCTCATCTTATGTAAACGGAACTGGATTATCTGGATTCTGTGCAGTCGGTGGTAAAGGAGGTTGTGCGAACACTAGTTGGAACACTGCTTGTAACTCAACCTGGGCTTGCTGCCGTCAAGCAGGAGACAATGGTGGTGACTTTGGTTACATGAACCATGAAGGCGCATTTGGTGGTGTTGAGTGGTGGTTTGGTGTTGGATTCTGCCATTGTAATCATAATAACACTAGATCAACATCTGCACCAAGAATTGGTACAGACGTTCAAATGGCTATCCAGACATGCTGGATGCGTTGCGGTTGCTGGACTGTTCCATATGGTCATGGTGGTCAGAACGCTATGACTGGTTATTGTGGTGGCAGCAGCTGCTGCGGTACTGGGGGCATGGGTGGTCCTGGATTAGTTAAGATTACTTACTATTGATAAATACTATTAACACGGGAATAAAGTAGAGATGGCTTCTTACTCTAGTTACAAAAAAGTTTCTGGTGCATCCATTGCAGATGGAACAGTGCCTGCAACCGCGTTCGGTTCGGGGATATTTGACACTTGGTGTGTCAAGTGGATTTATGGTACTCCCAATATTTGCTCTCCTGGTTGTTGTTGTCTCTGGACAGTTCCTACAGGAGTAAGAAGAATCCACTTTGAACTTTGGGGTGCTGGTGGCAATGGACATGGAGCATGTTCTGTCAGTAGATGTCAGCACTTTGCTGGTGCTCAAGGTGGATATTACAACTCCAAGATGATCAGCACTGCTGTTGGTTGTCAGTATACCATTTGTGCTGCTGGTGTTCATCCTTGTACATCTGTTGAGTGTCAAGCTTGCGATGGTTGCTCGTCTTTTGTAACTGGATATAACTTAAGTGGATTCTGTGCAATCGGTGGCGCAGGTGGATGTGCTAATAGTGATTGGAACACTGCTTGCCACTCTGACTCGGGTCGTTGCTGCATGGAACCTGGTGCTCATGGTGGTGACTTTGGAATGGGTAACCATAGAGGTACGTTCTTTGTACAAACTCACCATTGTCACTGCCATTGTAAGGGAGGATCTCCAACTTCTGCACCATTTATGGGTACATCTATTCAACAAAATCTTATTAATTGTTGGTCACGTTGTGCCTGTGCTACTTCTCCATATGGACACGGTGGTCAGGGTGGCATGACTACATACTGTGGTGGCAGCAATTGCTGCGCCAAAGGAATGACGGGTGGTCCTGGTATTGTTAAGATCAGTTTCCTATAAATATTATTAAAAGTAAGTAAACCTTTTTTAGAAGTTATAACCATGGCACAAGTTTCGATAGAATTTGATTTGGGTCTCCCTAACGAGTATCAGGTAGACCACTCTCAGTCTGATAGTAATACCCGTAGATTTACGTACCATGGTCCAGATACAATCTGGCTCCAATTGGGTGCTGACGGTACTGAAAAGCATGGTCCTTTAACAGAAGAAGACATCATGGATGGTAGACCCGTTCCTGAAGATGTTGTTGAGTGGTATGAAGTAGATTGTTCTACCAACCCTCTTATCTGTCAGTTAAGAGCACCTGTTGTCGATGAGAGACAAGAAGAGTACGATGAAACTCCTGGTATTCATCCAGCTTCTCCTGCAATTGCAGGATACGAAAGACTTCAAGTTTGGTTACCACCAAAACCAGGAGACCTCTATGATAAGAATACTATTACCAAAAATGCTGAAGGTGGTTTAGACGTTAGCAAAATTAGTGTTAATGAATCAATTCATGGTGATGATGTAAATGTCACCTGGGATCAACTCCGCAAGAGAAGAGATCAGATGCTTGATCAAAGTGATAGTAATCTTCCTGCTGATGCCCCTCAATCTTTGGTAGATGAGTGGACTGCGTATAGAACAGCACTTAGAAATATGCCTAGCGCATTATCTGCAGTTGATCCTAATATTGCTGCTTATATGTTCCCAACACAACCAGCTGCAGCGACTAAGTATGCTACTGCTGAAGCTGAAGAATGATATAATATATAATGATGTAAGTGAACTTTAGTGGATGAACTATACATTATATAATTTTGATTACATAAAAGAAAATCAACAAGAGATAATAAAAGAACTGAAGATATCCCATGATCATATAGTGGGTTTTGGTCTCTCCGATTCAACGAGAGCCTATACCTACTATAATATCTTTGGGGTATCTTCTCCTTCTATACACATGTATAGAATTTACGAGAAGGTTAGGGAGATTGTAAGAGAACAATTGCCCGAAGGTATGCTTTGGATTCAGTCTTGGTTGAACTTCCAAGACTATGATGGTGTACTTGGGTGGCATAATCACAGTGCTGAGTGGCACGGATATATTTCCATAGAACCTCAGGATACTGTGACTGAATTTGAGGATTGGACTATTGATAACGAGTGTGGTAATATATACTTTGGTCCTGGGTTAAACTCTCATCGAGTGGTTAATCAAAGAAAGTATTCTGGGAAAAGGATAACTTTGGGATTTGACATCATAACAAGTAATAATTATGATGAAGAAGCATTACCTACAACAAACTTTGGCGCTATACCCTTACTATAATGTTTGAACCAAGTCCTCATCTAAAGGTGATGAGAGATACTATTGATGAAATGCATTGGAACCTTTCGGAAGATGGTAATCTCTTTTATGATAGTAGAAAAATAATAAAAAAACCAGTTTTTGTTATTGATAACTTCTACAAAGATCCAGATAAAGTTAGACAGTTTGCATTAGAGTCTGATTTGTATGATGATAAAGATAGACTTGCTGGTGCAATTGGTAGGAGGGTTTGGAGAGAAGAACCAGATGTTATATGTGAATTGAACAATTGTTTGTCTGATGTATTCAAACAACTATGTAATCATGAAGATTGGCACATTGAGTTTGATGAGGAACATCACAAAAATAAATGGGAGACCATGAGATTCGTCGTTAATGTTACTAACGATGATGAAATTGTTGCGTCAAAAAGACATGACGATATCTTCCATGTTGATGGTCCATATAATAAGTGGGCATCTCTGGTGTTTTTAAATACCTCTGAAGAATATGGAGAGGAGAATTCTGTTCCTGGAACTGGATTTTGTACCATTCAAAAACCAACTAAAGATGTCCCAAAACCAAAACCAAAGTTGCAATATGTGTGCCCTATGAAGTATAATAGAGCAATATTATATGATGCTAATATGGTTCATGGTGCTATCATGAAACCAGGTATGTATAAAACATATGATCGTCTCACTCAAATTATGTTCTTTTGATGGAGATAAATAAAGTCAAATCATGCTATTGTCATAGCAATATTAGTACCCTGAGGTTGAAAAAGAAATGAGGTCTAAAGCGTTCTTCATCAATGGTGGAGCTGGTAGAGTAGTTTGTTCTGTCCCTGCATTTGAAAAGTATGCGGAGACTCATGATGATTTTATTATTGTGTGTGAGGGTGGCACAGATTTTTTCAAAGGTCATCCTACCTTATCGGATAAAGTTTTTGATAATTGGCACAAAGGATTGTTTGAGAAGGAGATTCAACACAGGGATTGTGTGTCTCCAGAACCCTATAGATGCTGGCATTACTATAACCAGAAGTGTAGTCTTGCACAAGCATTCGATATCCTTATCAATGAACTAGATGAACCAAGAGAGTTGCCTAAACCAACAGTGGTTCTCAGTAAAGCAGAGATTGTTCAGGGTTTTAGTATTGTTGAGGAAGTGAAGGCAGGAACTAAAAAAGATAAAGTTTTGATAGTACAACCTTTTGGTAGGTCTGTAGAGCAAGTTGGACAGGACTTTATCATTGATACAACATCCAGAAGTTTCTCTCTCAATAATATTGTAACCATTATTAATGAGTTGAAGAAAGACTATGCTGTCATTATCATGAGTGAGATTCACTTCCCCCTGGAAGAGAATGAAGATAAGGCAAGATATAAAGTTGCTAGACCTCAGATTGATGACCAAAGAGTTTGGGCAAGTGTAATTAATGCCTCAGATCACTTCGTTGGATGTGACAGCATGGGGCAACATATTGCCAGAGCATTTGATAAGACTGCAACAATCGTTACTGGTTCAACTTGTCCTGTAAATATTTCTTATCCAGATCATAATGACTTTGATGTTATTGATGTTGGTGAAGGTAGAAGAATTTATTCTCCAATTAGAATCTCTATTGATGAAGTGAGAGATAGACTTAATGATGAAGCAATGGAGATGACTAAAGAACAAATCAATTCAGTTGTTGCTTCTGTCAAGAAGAGATTGGGCAAGTCTACTGCCTATACTGGTGATTTTGTTCCTCAAGCACAGGACTATGGTGCCTCTTGTTGTCCTCCAAGTAATACTGAGCAGGAAGTAAAGGCACTTCCTCAATTAGATACTAAGAAGTTTAATGGTACTACCAAAGGATTTGGTAAACCATCAGAGTCAAATGTAAATATTCTTCAGAAACTTAAGTGAGGTTTTAGATATGGCAGAATGGATTGCGGCAATTGCTAGAGGACATAACTCTGGCGTATGTCTACTTCACAATGGCGAATTGGTATTATCTATTGAAGAAGAGAGACTATCTAGGAACAAGTATGATGGTGGACCATTAGCGTCCATGGTTAAAATTCTTGACTATACTGATCGTTTAGATTATCTTGTGATCGCACATACTCAACCTTTGGGTCAAGCGGGAACAATTGATTTTACTGGTGACGACATGTACACTGGTTTAGCTAGGAAGTTGGGACTGATTGATAGGAATGCAAATCCTCATGAGCATCCCCAGGTCATTGATTTGAGTAGAACTCACCATAAACTTCATGCTGCATGTGCTTTTTACAGATCTGGTTTCGATAGTGCTGTAGGAGTTGTTGTTGATGGGGCAGGAACGTTTGTACCAATGAATATTGGTATGGATCAAGAGATGACTTGGGAACTTGAGACTATCTTCTCGTGCGATTATCCCTCAGAGTTTAAAACCTTATACAAGCACCAAGCGGGTCGAGGACCATGGGGATCTGCTAGGATCGCAGAGATGGATAGTGGCAGTGAAGGTGAAGAAGGAACTCATGAGATGATTCTTGATGAGAGTGCTGGCATCACTAAAGCATACGAAGCAGTAACTCAGTATTGTGGGTGGGCACCTATTGAAGCAGGAAAAACCATGGGACTATTCCCATATGGTAAACCTAATGATAGTATTCCTAAAATTTATACTGATGGTGGTGGTGGATCTTGGAAGACATCTGACAGAAATGTTATTGTTCCAACTTATCCTAACGGTGCGGTTGTAAATGAAGGTAGATATGAATCTTTATATACTCCACCAGAATGTGATGACTTGACTATGCTTGATAATCGTAGAGATCTTGCATATGCAATTCAAACAGAGTCTCAACAAATGGTTCTTGATCTAATTCGTAAAGCAGTTGATATGAGTGGCAACAAAAATGTTGTTCTCTCTGGTGGTTATGGGTTGAATTGCGTTGCAAATTACTGGTATCTTGATCAGTTAAAGGATGAGGGTATCAATTTGTTTGTTGAACCAGTTAGTAATGATGCTGGCACTGCAATTGGTGCAGCGTTGCTTCAGTATCATAGAGTAACTGGTAGTTCTAATATTAGAGGGAAGCTTGAAAATCTTTATACTGGACTTTCTCACATGTATACTATTGATCAAATTGTAGATACTGCAGATAAGTACGATGCGGATTCTGTAACTGATGCCACTCATAAAGATGTGGTTGAACTGATTACTAACAAGAACATTGTGGCAATGTTCCAAGGTAGATCTGAAGCAGGTCCTCGTGCTCTTGGCAACAGATCTATTTTGTATGATCCCAGAGATCCAGATGGCAAAGATCATGTCAATGAGATTAAGAGGAGAGAATACTTCCGTCCTTTTGCAGGATCAATCCTTCAAGATTACGTTCATGAATGGTTTGATCTTCGTGGAATGGATGAGACTCCATTTATGATGTATGCGGTTAGATGTCAAGATGGAATTGAGGAAAAGATTCCTTCAATCATTCATGTTGATGGAACTTGTCGGATTCAAACTGTAACTAGAGAGCAAAATCTACATTACTACGATCTAATTGAGACCTTCTATGAGAAGACTGGATGTCCGATCATTTTTAATACTTCTTTTAATCTTGGTGGTGAACCACTAGTTGAAACTTTAGATGATGCATGTAGAACACTTGCTAATTCTGGAATTGAGTATCTATATTTACCCGAATATAGTAAAATGATTAGTATTAAAAATGCTTAGACCGATTAATCGTATTGTTATTGTTGGTGGCGGTACATCTGGATGGATGACCGCTGCTTTTTTGTATAGTAAATTAAAAAGAACTGAGATAGTTCTTATTGATAAGAAACAGAGTGAACCTGTAGGTGTTGGTGAAGCCACCATCTTAAGTTTCAAGCAGTTCATGGCTGACTGTGGGTTCCCTGTAGAAGATTGGTTAGGTAAGATCGATGCTACGTTTAAGTGTGGTATTCTCTTTGAGGATTGGCAGAAGGAAGGACAAAACTTATGGCATCCATTTGCATTCCCCGAATTCAATGCGATGGAGACTAATCTTCTAAATCTTTGGACAAAGAATAAAGATCTTGAATATTTTACTCATGCTTGTGCATTATATAATCCAGGAGTAACTGATAACAAAGTTGATCCTAAAAATATATCAACATATTCTTATCATATTAATTGTGGTAAATTGGTTAGTTATATAAAAGATAAACTTTATAGCAAGATCGCATTTATTGAAGATGATGTTGTAGAAGTAGATAGAAATTCTAGAGGTGGACTGAATTCTATTACTCTTGGGAGTGGGCAGGTAATTGAATCTGATTTGTATGTCGATTGTACTGGTTGGAAGAGACTGTTAGGACCAGAACCAGATACTGTAGATTGCACTGGCAGATTGTTTTGTGATACTGCTATTGCTGGACCCGCTCAGTATGTTGATAAAAATTCTGAGACTAGACCATACACAACATGCTCTGCTGTTGAACATGGGTGGATTTGGAAGACACCAAATCAAAGTAGGATTGGATCTGGACTAGTGTTCAATAGATCTATCACTGATATTGATGAAGCAAAAGATTTCTTTGTTGACTATTGGGATAGTAGAGTTGATAGAGATTCTTTAAGGGTTCTTAATTGGACTCCTTACTATCATAAGAATGCATGGGTTGATAATGTATGTTGCAATGGACTGTCCAGTGGGTTTATTGAACCATTGGAGAGCACAGGAATAGCTTTAATATGTTCGGGTGTAATTCAGATTGTTCAGGCAGTGCAGGGTCATTTTTATAATGATATTGATATTGAATTATACAATATGAAAATGGTTCATTTTTTTGAAGACTGTATCGATTTTGTCAGTATGCATTACTCACATAATCAACGAGACACTGGTAAGTTTTGGAAGTATGTTCAGGATACTTTTAAGATGTCCGAAGCACAAAAGTTTTATGAGCATGAGACTTTAAATAATCCTACTACCATACCAGTGGGTGGAGACTTTATGTTCCAAGGAGAGAATTGGGCAATGTTTATCTGCCAACTTTTGGATCATGATTTAATTGAACCAAAAATTCTTGATGGACTCGATAAAGAAACTGCTAGATGTATAGTTAAAGATTTTTATATTAATGAAGTAGAAAAGCATAAGGATTCTATTTTACATACTAAGTGGATTCAAAAATGTCTTGATAAAATATCTGCAGGAGAGTCATTGGGTATTCATTACTATTCGGGGCACGGCACATGAAGGTAGTTCAAGCATTTAAAGACTTCATTACTGAAGATCAAAGAGATGAATTGAATCGTTGGACCACAGAGAATTATAGTAGAAATATCTTTATAGATCCTAGGATGGACTCTAACTATCTTAGGAATACAAAGTTAACAACTAGGTTTGCCAACCCTTTAGTAAATTATAAAAATCCTTGTCTTGAGAATGAACATCATGACTCTATTAATTTTATAGCATCGTCTAATCCAAACTTTAAATATCCAGATGTTGTATATGAAATACGAAATAGTATTGTAAAGACGTTTGACTTTAAGAATTTTGGATTGTGCCCTGTTGGAAAAGATGGTATAATTACAGAGATTAGTTTTAAAGGTGGAACTATTCATCCGCATACAGATCCTGTATGGTTTGAGGGAACTCATACTGTTCACTGTAACTTTGTAACTCAAAAACCAGAGTCTGGTGGGGTAACTATTATAGATGGTGAACCATGGGAGGTAGAAGAAACAGATTTGTTGATGTATATTGTGTCTTCTGCAGAGCATCAGGTCGATGAGATTATTGGTGATAGAGATAGGATCTTATGGATCTTTAGTTTTATGTTATCCGAACAAGATACGAAGAGAATTTTTTCATGAGAAAAGTTTTTGTCAATGGTACATTTGATCTACTACATCGTGGGCACTTAGAACTTTTAAACTTTGCAAGGTCTCTGGGTGACAGGGTTTATGTTGGTATAGATACTGACAGAAGAGTGACTGAAAAAAAGGGACCTTCTAGACCAATATATAATCAAGAAGAAAGAAAGTTCTTTTTAGAAAATTTAAAGTCAGTACACAAAGTACTTTTGTTTGATTCTGATTTTGAATTGGAAGCAATGATTAATTTTATTCAACCTGATGTAATGGTTGTTGGGTCTGACTGGAAAGGTAAGTCTGTCATTGGATCAATGCACGCGGACAAATTGGTATTCTTTAGTAGAGTTAGTGATTATGCAACCACAAAAACAATACAAAATATTATTAGTAGGGGAGACGTGCCAAGATGAGTACGTTTATGGTGATGTAGATAGGATTAGTCCAGAGGCACCTATTCCTGTAGTAAAATATATTAGAACCGAAACCTCAAATGGTATGTCTGCAAATGTTAAGGCAAACTTAGAGTCTCTTGGTGTATTGGTAAATCATATTACCAATAAGAATAAAATTATTAAGAGAAGAATTGTAGATCGTAGTAGTAATCAACAATTACTTCGGATAGATGAGGAAGGAGATATTGATACTCTTAAAGTATCTGAAGTTAAATCTGCATTCATTCACATGCAGTATGATGCTATTGTGATATCCGACTATGATAAAGGATACTTATCTAAAAATGATTTAGAAGTCTTCTGTCAAAACTTCAACGGTCCTGTATTCATTGACACTAAGAAGACGGATCTATTTACTTATCCAAATGTATTCTTCAAGATAAATCAAAGAGAGTATGATAGATTGATAGTAAAACCAGACGCTAAAAATCTTATTGTTACCTTGGGTGAGGGTGGGTCAGTTTATGACGGTCAAGTATTCCCTGCTGAAAGAGTAAATGTATTTGATGTTGTTGGTGCGGGAGATACTTTCTTGGCAACAGTAGCATATGCATTTTTAGCTACGGGTGATATATCCACTTCTATCATGATAGCAAACAAGGCATCTGCTATTGCTGTGCAGAATTATGGTTGTTATACGTTAACTTCTAGTGATGTGGAGTGTCTAATATGCTGAGTTATATTGGTGCTAATTTGACACATGATGCTTCTATTTGTCAGGTTACCAATGGGTCTATAGATTGGTTTGTTGAAGAAGAGAGATACTCGGGGATCAAACATGACAACTATCCCCTCACTTCTGCTATAGAAGTAGACATGTCTCCTAATATTAAAAAAGAGATTCAAGCATCGGGATTGTTTGAACCACATGATAGAGATGGTCTTAACAATATTGCAAAATCTTTTACAAAAGTTCTTGAGAAGAAATATGCTAAGACAGTCTCTTTGCATGACCATGAGGACTTTAGATTTGTCACTTATGGTCAACATCATGCTTTCCATGCCGCCGCTGGATTTTACAATTCTGGATTCAATAGAGCAGCAGTTCTAGTTGTGGATGGTATGGGTAATAAGTTGGATCAATCTCCTAGCCATCATGAAGTAGAGAGTATTTACAGTGCTCAGTATCCAAATATCTTTAAGAGATATCATGCTGGAATGATGCCAACTTTTATGAGTTCGCATGAAAGTCAACTGTCGGTTGGAATTGGTGCAGTTCATCAGTCGATATCAAATTACTTTGATTTTGGTGATTTTGGATCTGGTAAATTGATGGGATTGTCTTCTTATGGTGTTGAGGATGCTAATATAAAGTCATTCCTTCTCGATGAATCTACTCTTGATAGTGATTTGTTTTATAGAACTAGATTTGGATTGCAATTTTTATCATATGACTATGTAAAATATCCAAAAGGAATTAATAACTTTATGGATCTTGATGATAATATGAAGACTAGGTTCTCAAATTTAGCATACAGGATTCAAAAAGATTTTGAAACTTATATGAGTAATCTTATTTTAACTGCATTAAAACTTACTGGAGAATCAAATATAGTTTTAACTGGTGGTTGTGCCCTTAACTGTGTTGCGAATTATGAGTATTTGAAAGTTTTACCAGATGGTGTTAAAATATTCATAGATCCAATATGCACTGACGCTGGGACATCTATAGGACTGGCAAAGTTAAATTATTATTCTAACACTAAATCTACAACAAAACATAAATTAAAAACACTATATCTAGGGAAGCAACGATGAAAGCAGTGATGCCAGGTAAGAAAACATACTGTGTTGATATTGACGGAGTAATTGCTGAGCAGGATAGTTTGTGTAAGACCTGTAAATATGAAGCATCTTCTCCTATAAGGGAGAACATTGAGATTATTAATAAATTATATGATGAGGGTCACTACATCAAGTACTTTACTGCAAGGGGTATGGGAACATATCATGATGATCCTAAGTTAGCAGAAGCACGTTGGTTGGAACTTACAAAGTTGCAGCTGAGCATCTGGAATTGTAAGTACCATGAACTTATCATGGGTAAACCATCTGCTGACTACTACATAGATGACAAGGCGGTAAACTCGGATGACTTCTTCAATTAAACATGTCCCCAAGGGGTGGGGATATGAGAAGTGGATTGTGAATGGTGAATTATATTGCGGCAAACTCTTATTCCTTGAGAAGGGTAAGAGATGTTCGTGGCATTATCATAAAATAAAAGACGAGACCTTCTACTTACAAAGTGGTCTCATGTCATTGTATTATGGTGAAGAAGATGACTTGTCGAAGGCGAACATGATCGTTCTTACTCCAGGAGATAGGTTTCATGTTCCCGTTGGGTTGAGACATCAAATGGTTGCGCTGAATGATACAGAACTATTTGAGTTCTCAACTCAGCATTTTGATTCTGATAGTTATAGAGTTATTAAAGGTGACTAATGTACGATTCTATTTTAACAAAACCTTTTGGACCACATATTCTAGAATGTGTGTGTCCTGATGACGTTGTTGCAAAGTTTAATTACTTTGTTGATAACATGGATCAGGAAACAAAAGAGTTGTGCTCTTCTAAACACAGTAAGGTTGAGGGTTTTCCTGATTTGCTATCAAGAGGATTTGAAATTGTTTATATGACAGGGCAGCAATTAGAAGATGTTGGATTCACTCAGTTCATTGCTCATAGGGCAAAAGAGTATCTAGATTCCTATGGTGTTCAGAATGCACAAATACATTGGAATCAGTCACACTTCTCTGAACTGTTTGTTGATGCCTGGGTCAATAGATATTTTGAGGATAATTATACTCCCCCACATAACCATGCAGGTAATATATCTGGAATTACTATCTTAGAATTACCAGAGGAATCTGATTTATACGATCTTCGCAGTTTAGAATTTATCTGGAACAATGAGCATCATAGACCAGAGCAAGTAGTTGGTAAAACATTTTTGTTTGATCCTCAATTGATGCACTGGGTGACCAAACAAAAATGTGTGTCTGAGCGTAGAACGTTAAGTTTTAATTTAGTTGTAGATATTGTTCAATAGTTTTGAATTTGTAATTGCCAACCCACTTCATATCTGCACAGGTGTATGTTTGGTACTTACCTTTTAAATGATCTGGAAATGGGATGGTATTAATTTTACCACCCTCTTTTTTTGCAACTAAATCTGCAACATGTTGGAATGAGACTGGAGATCCAGTACCAAGGTCATAAATTCCACTACCAGCATTATTGTTTAGAACAATATCTACAACATCATCAACGCATATAAAATCTCTAAGGAATTTATTTGATCCACTAAAGAGATTTAACTCTCCAGTCTCTCTAATTTCTTTTGTAAATTTGCTGACAGGACTGGCTTGATTACCTTTATGATCTTCTCCATCACCGTAAACGTTAAAATATCTAAATCCTTGAACTAAAGTGAACTGATCTATGTTGTCCATAACAGTATAATCTATCTGCAATTTTGAGATTGCATATTGATTGAGAGGATTGTATGTTTTAGACTTTTGATATACACTTTGATTCCCATAGACGGATGCAGACGATGCGTACTTAATTGGGAACTCATATACGATCGCTTTATTTAAGAGGGCACATGAGAATCCTACATTAAAGTGCCACAATTTTTGTAAATCTTTCTCTGTAGTAGAAGATATTGCACCTTGATGGATAACTAGATCAACTTTATTCCACTCATCAAAATCTCTGAATAGTCTCCAAGCATCTTCTTGGTCTACTAACATTACTTCTTCGGCAAGTTTATCTGCAAAACATTTGCCAATAAAACCTTTAGCGCCAGTTAAAATTATCATATCTTTTTGTCCAATATTATATCAAATAAATAATATTAATGCAATAACTTTCAGGATATAACGCGATGGCTTCTGGATCATTAGCAATTATAACACCATCCTTAGCGGGAAAGAACGAAGTATTGTACACCGCCCCCGCTGGCAAGTTGGTTGAAGGCAGAATATATATAACAAATCAAACCAGTAGTGAAATTAAGTTTCGCGTAGGACTCTCTACGGGTACTGTATCTGAATTTGATGTTACTCGTGGATATATTGTATTCGATAGGATGCTTGCTCCTAATGAGTATTTTGAATCCGATACTATCTATTTTGCGGATGGTGAGAGTGCAATTGTACGTTCTAATCATACTAGCGTAACGTTTACTCTTCTTGGTACAGAGACCGAGGATAGAGAGAATGCTGGATTCCTTGCACAAGGATTCTCTGAGATGAATGGTAAGAAGAGCACCCTACTCTTCACTGTCCCTACAGACTACAAGCAGTTCAGAGGTAATCTGTTTGTTTGTAATAGAGGATCCTTCGACACTAAGGTTAGAGTTGGTCTCGGAACAACTGCAACAGACTATCTTGAGTATAATTATATTGTAGAGAGGGGATCTACTCACTCTAGAGTTGACTTAAGAGCTTCTGGTGGAGATGTTATCTACATCAGATCTTCTGAGGAGATGGTAAACTTTGTTCTCAGTGGATACTATGCGAACTTTACCGCCTTCAGTGGAGACGTTGGAATTGCAGCGACAATGCAATCTCAAGATGCTTATGTGAAGGGAGCAGTATCTATTGGTGTTACCAGTCCTGCTGGAAATGCTTTGAAGGTAATTGGCAGTACAGAACTTACTGACGTTAATATAACTGATGACCTTACTGTTCAACAGAACCTTGGGGTTGTTGGTGTATCTACATTCACGGGTACGGTAACCTTCCAAGGTGGTACAGTTAACACTGGTGTTGGTACTGAGAACGCAGTTGTTCTTGATGCTAACGTTAACTCTAATGTTACTCCTGGTACAACTAATACGTTTGACTTGGGTCAAGACTCCAAGAAGTGGAGATATGTTTACTCTGGAGATACGATCCGAGGTAATCAAATTGATCTGAGTAATGGTACTAGTGGTATTGCAACCATTGGTCGTGTTGGAACTGGACTCACTCAGACTCAAGCAATTATTGGTGCAGCAACCACTGCCGTCATGGCGACTGGTAACATCGCTGCGAATGGTGATCTGATTGTTAAAGGTCAGGTTGGTGTTGGCACGGTATCTCAACCTCAACTCAGAGGAAATACAAGCACTGGTGACCTGGAAGTATATAACATCTCTCTTACCAGATGGGTTCCTATTCTTGGTGTTGATAATACTTATGTTACTGTCACTAACAATACAACACTTACTGAACCATTCTGCACAGTTCTTGCAGATATGTCTGGTGGATCATGGACTTTAACTCTTCCATCTTCTCCTACTCAGGGAGATAAAATTAGAATTATTGACTATAAAAAATCTTCTGACAGCAATAACTTGACTGTTAATAGAAATAGTAGTAACATTATGGGAGATTCCGCCGACCTCACAGTGGCTACTCAAGGTGCATCTTTTGAATTACTCTACACAGATGCATCTAGTGGTTGGGTGATCTTCCCTATCTGATTTTACTATGTTCATTGTTTATTCCAAAGACTTTTGCCCTTACTGTACAAAGGTCGAGCAAGTCATGCAACTTGCTAAAGTAGAGTATACTATCTACAAACTTGGTCGTGATTATGATCGGCAAGAATTCTACGAGAAGTTTGGTAGAGGAACTACGTTCCCACAAGTTCTCGTAGATGATAAGACTATTGGTGGATGTACTGAGACTGTAAAGTATCTCCGAGAACAAAAACTTGTCTAGGCAAGGTCAAATAAGAAGTTGTTGATATATTTTCTAGCAAATTCCTTTGTATAGTATGACTTTATAATTCCGTATGCAGGATCTGTGTATGATAGGTGGTGATCATAACCTTTTTGGAAGATGTGAGCAGTATGATTTTGCTCACATTTTTTTATGCATTCTTTATATCTTGTGAGATATAAATCTAATTTATCTATGTACTCTCCATAAAAATCTTCACGATCTGTTTTTATCCAAAGTTTTTTTGAGAAGTATGTATCTAGATCATAAATTTTGGATTTGTTTTTTATTCGGTCTTCTTGATCTCCGAGATACTCTTGAATATATTTGTTAGAATATTCTTCGCTTGATTCTAACGGGTGGAAATCGATAGTTCCAAAATATTTTACATTCCCACACTTGACATATTCTGTTCCAAAGACTGGGGCATCGTATTGAAAGTCTGGATATATAACAAGAGATTCTGCAATGAATTTGTCATGGATATGTAACTCACAAAGTCTTATTCTTCTTAGACGATCAGTTCGCCACACATAAGATTTTATACAAGAGTTCTTATCTTTTATGACGGGACTCAACCAATTGGGAAGAGCGACTGGAGTCAGGTCACCGTATAATTCAAATAGTTTACTCCTAACTTCCATTATATAAATTCAATAATAGATATTTATCATGAGAATTCTATCCATAGTATCTGGACATGACTCTTCAGCAACTATCATAAACGATGGGGAAATAGAAGTTTTTTTAAAGGAAGAAAGATATAGTGGCAAAAAAAGGGATGGTGGTAATCAGAGAATATTTGATCAGCTATTACTATCGGGTAAACTTGAGAACTTAGATTACTTTTTTATTCAAACTGATTGCAATCAGGGAGAATACATACAAATAACAAATGTAATACGTGTTAATAGTCCAAATGTACAGATAATTCAGAACCTTGGTGCGGAGCATCATTTATTCCATGGTTTTGTTTCGTATGTTAATAGTGGATTTGATAAATGTTTAGTTGTGGTGAATGATGCTGCTGGAGGATATGTTGGTGACGTGAATAATCCAATTGCATTTGAAACCAACTCTGTTTATATTATGCATAATAATAAAGTATTTAAGAGATATAAAAGATATTATCCACTAAGGAAAATAAACTCGGATATTAGAAAAAAAGTTAAGCAATGTGATTTTGAAATAATTTTTTCCAAAATATCCGTTGGTAATTTGTATAATACTGCTGCATTATCTATGGGTGAGTCGATATCTGACTGTGGTAAGGCGATGGGGTTGGCATCATATGGTAAACCTTGTTCATCTTTGAGTGATTTAATGGGTATTGGTGGTAAAGATATAATAAAAAATTATTTTGAGAATCAACCACAGTTACTTGATCTTTTGAACGAAGAACTTGATCCATATGAGTCAAAGTGGGATAATAAGATTACAAAAGATAACTATCAATTTTATGCTGACTACTGCTATGAAGTTCAGAAGCAAACGTCAGACCATGTATGTAATCTTGTAGAAAAATATGTAGAGGATACGGGAATACGGAAGGTCTGTATTAGTGGTGGATATGGAATGAACATCGTCAATAATTATAATTTGATACAAAACTTCCCAGACGTGGAATTTTATTTTGAACCAGTATGTGATGATACTGGACTTTCCATCGGTGCTTCTATGTACATCTATAGTTTGTTCGCAGACAAGAGTTGTGTATCTAATAAGATAACTTTTTATCATGGATTTGATCATGACTTGAGTTCTTACAATGGCGAGAACGCAGGTGTAAAAGAGGTTGCTAGTATATTGCAAGGCAATCACTCTGTAGGCGTCTTCTACGGGCGTGCAGAGGCGGGTCAGAGAGCGTTGGGCAATAGATCAATACTCTTCAACCCCTTAAATTCTAATGCAAAGGAGATAGTTAATCAGATAAAAAGGAGAGAGTGGTATAGACCCTTTGCTGCTATGGTTCTTGAGGAAGACGCTCACTTGTACTTTGAGAATGTGTGTGCAAACCCTTCTATGACAGTTTGCTTTCCTGTAAAATCTGATATAATTCCAGGTGTGACCCATGTTGATGGCACATCTAGGGTACAAACAGTTGATAAAAATCATTTCCTTTATGATCTTCTCCAAGAGTTCAAGAAGTTGACAGGACATGGTATTCTTTTGAATACTAGTTTTAATTTGGCAGGTAAACCTTTGGTTGAGTCTCCTCAAGATGCTTTTAAAGTATTGGATCAATCGACCTTAGATTGTCTATGGTTGTTTGAAACCAAACAGTTGTTTAAATCTACTTTTTGATATATAATTTTAAAATGGTGTCTGCAGTAATGAACCAAGAGTTCACCACACTCTATTATGATGTGGAAAAGGCAATTGATTATGCCTTTGAAGGTAAGTTTGTACTTAAAATGTATGAATATTTTAGAGTAACTGATGCAAAACGTTGTGATGCTGATAATTTTATCAATAGCACAACTGCTGATGAAATCAACTTGTTAATTACTGACCTTGAAGAATATTTGGAGGGTGGGCAAGATTCCACTCACAAACAACTGAGAGAAGGATACGGACACATTCCAAAACCACAAGCACGCAAAATCAAGGATTATCTTTGCGGTATTCTTGAAGACGCCTGGAGATATAGTAATGACAAAAAACCAGGACGACGAAAGAAGTCAACTAAATAAATCAGAAGAACCTACTGAGATAAATCGTGGGTTTGAGTTGATGTTGCGGCACCGAAGCAGGAGGGAGACGCCAAAACCTAAGACATTTGGATTAATGTTTGGGAAGGTTATTTCTCTCTTGCACCGAGAGATACACTTCCACTTTGAATTAAAATTTGGAGTTATCAAAAAGAGTTAAACTCGGGAGCTAGACCAATGTTAGCTATTACACTTACATTTTCCGCCCTTTTTGCGATCATGTCGTTTTTTGTTGGTGGAGTAATTGGATGGATGGCAAAGCAGTATCTCTATGAGGGAACAGCAATTGCGTATACTCATCCTGAGATGTTTGATCAAAATGGTAATCTTTTACCCGATGAAATTTTAGCCGTGAGGTTTGAAAACGATTATGACAGCGAAGACGAAGACTAAGACTAAACCAGCACCCGAACTGCAACCAAATCCCTTCATGCATGAGATTCTTGAAGTGGTTCATACTCAGAGAACTGTAGCTAAAAAGGCAGAAGTTCTTCAGAAGTATAGGACTGAAGGATTGGTTGCTCTTCTTATCTGGAATTTTGATGACACCGCTGTGTCTGCTCTTCCTGAAGGTGAAGTTCCATACTCTCGTGCAGAAGAACAGTCTGCACAAAATGAATCTTTATCTTCTTCTATTGAGAAGTTGAATAAAGTTGATGGACTATCTAAGATGGATCAAGTCGTTCGTAAGAGAGCGACTTCTATCCGTAAAGAATGGCAGAATTTTTATAACTATCTTCAAGGTGGTAACCCTTCACTGACTGGTCTTCGTAGAGAGACCATGTTTATTCAGATGCTTGAAGGTCTTCACCCGAGAGAAGCTGAGATTATGGTTTTGGTAAAGGACAAATCTTTGCAGAAGAAGTATAAAATTACCAGGTCTGCGGTAGAACAAGCATATCCTGATATTCACTGGGGGAATAGATCTTAATGGCAAAGAGTGTTAACATACTCCAACAAGATTGTGATCCAACACTTGCTCAAGACAGGTCGTTACCTTACACTGCTTATCTTGTGGAGTATGTCCAAGAGGGACTGACAAAGTTTGATATTGCTACTTGTAATAAAGGAGCAGATCTCTTTGATTATTATTGGGACATGTATCATCAGGACTTCAAAAACATGATACAGACAGAGGGTCGAGTTAATCCCAGAGTTTGGGGAAACAGTACAAAGAAAAATAAAAAATAGAGGTTATTATGACTGGTGGGTTTGGTGCTGGTGATGGTAAGGCAAAGGTCTTTGTTCAAAAAGAGGAAGTTGAAAAACTCATCAAACAGTACAAGAAACTTAAAAAATACATGAAGTCTCCCTTGTACGAGATTAAAAATATTGATGGGAGTGAGACAGTCGTCAAAGATCTTTTAGATAACTATGGAGACGACGATGATGCATAAAATCCTGACATTCCTTGATCCTGCTCTGCTTGGATGTTTGCTTGGGACACTTTTACTAGTCCCCTTTAGTTACTTTATGTACGATGTAAATAAGAATCCAGGTAAATATAAAGAACATTAGTTGACAAACTGGTGGGATTCAATTAAAATCTTATTATAATAACTCTTTATTATGGATTATAAACCATATAGCCCTGAATGGCATCGTAAAAGATACCTAAAGGAAGCGATTGACAAATATCTTGATGATTATATTGATAATGATACAATCATGAATGATATTCTCAGCATTGTATGTGACCGTCAAGAGCGAGCACATGCTGAGTATCATAAATTAGAAGACTTAGAACTCAAACTAGATTTTAGAGACTAAACCTCATGCTTTCTACCAAATACCGACTGCGCTTAGAATTTATTTGTAAATGTATTGCAAATGGCGAAGAGGTAAAATTAGATGATATGATTTGGGCAGAGAAACTAGCAAAGGCACACACACTTGCTAG
>ERZ1048068.903-NODE-903-length-24707-cov-8.399521_pt1 | contig 24707 bp, 21 predicted proteins | sample MGYA00383098_ERZ1048068 | MGnify/ENA primary metagenome ERZ1048068 (study PRJEB29581, sample SAMEA5548368) | metagenome | biome: marine; feature: coastal; material: water | depth 1 m | study: Short-term variability in the microbial, nano- and picoplankton dynamics... | reverse complement strand
AAACTAAAAAACATCTCTTAGGATAAATTATTAAACCTGAAAATAATTTGTGGAGCAAAGAGGAGTAAAATCGAACTATTTTGAGGAGGATTTACTACATATAACAAACTTACAATCTCACTTTGATTTGAATGTACTTAACATTGACTAAAACAATTTTACAACTGTAATATTATCTCATAATTATATTATCTAGCATCAACGGTCTTTGTTGTTAAATTTGAATTTCTTAAAAAAACAATTGATGTATAGATTTATTCTGCTGCTAACTATTGGTTTTAGTTTTGCTCAATCCCCAACTGAAAATGCCGTTTTAAAAGAGGCTGAGCGAAGAAATATAGTTACTGCTGACCAAGCGTTAAAAGCGCTTAAGGAAAATGGCATTTCCGAAAGCCAAGCCAGAATACTTGCCAGAGAGAAGGGCCTTAATTTTGATGAGTTTCTCAATACAAATTTCAAGCAAACTAGTAGCGTTGGCAAATCAGTCACCTCCACTGACCCAGATAGTACAGTATTAATATCCAACAATGAAGGCGTTGATAAAGAATCAACTCCAATGAAAGTCGAGTCTCCAAAAAAATCTAACCCTTCATATTTTGGTTATTCTATTTTTGACAGAAATCCTTTTTTAGAAAAAGAGTATTTGCTTGGTAATATTGATGAAGGTTATCTCGTTTCACCAGGAGATAAATTACGACTCATTGTTTTTGGCAATAATTCTTTAGAATTAGAGGCTGTTGTGGATAGAAATGGTAATATCAATATTCCAAACTACGGAATCTTTTTTGCAGCAGGTAATTCATTCAAAACCCTAAAAGAACGACTAAAGATTTTTTTGGGAAAATATTTTAGTGGTTTGCTAAGCACACCACAAAACACATTTCTAGATGTTTCGTTAACGCAGTTAACACCTACTAAAGTTGTAGTTGTTGGACAAGTAAATGCGCCTGGACCTCACATACTTACAACACAAGCAAATCCTTTAGCGGCTCTTTATGCTGCAGGAGGTATAAAAACCTCTGGTTCCCTTAGAGAAGTCAGGGTATATCGTGAAAATAAACTTATTAAAGTAATAGATTTATATGATTATATCATATCAGGTAATTTGCCAAAGGATGTCAAGTTGACAAACAATGACTTATTGTTTGTTCCACCAAGAATCTCTTCAGTTCTTTTAAAAGGTGAAGTAAAAAAAGGCGCGTATTATGAATTAAAATCAGGAGAAAGTTTATCTGATTTGATACGTTTTTCGGGGGGATTGCCTGTTAGTGCAGCGCTAGATCGTGTGAATATTTTGCGCATAGATCCAGCAAAGGATGTCTCAGATAATTCTGATAAAAAGCTGCTGACTATTGATTACAATTCAATTAAAAATTCAGGTGAGAAATGGGGACTTTTTGATGGGGATCAAATTGAATTCCTTTCACTTATTGATCGTGTTGCAAATAATGTTTCCATACAGGGCAATGTATATAACCCAGGAACTTATTCTATTGAAAAATATAAAGATTTAAAATCTTTAATTGTTGGCGCTGCTAGGGGAGTAAAAGAGGAGACTTATTTTGACAAAGTTGATGTTAAGGGAATTAAACTGCCGAATGGAGAACAAACATTTGCTACATACAATTTGACTGATATTCTTTCTGGCTCAATACAGGTAAACTTAAATGAGCGGGATCAGGTTATCGTGTACAGCCAACAAAAAGTAATGGGCACCCCGTTAGTGTATATTTCTGGATATGGAATTGAAAACACATCTCCAAAAACATGGCGTGAAAATCTGAGCTTATATGACTTGATTTTTGAAAACACTTCGATAGAAAGTTTACCCTTTAGAAAAAATCTCTTTAATCTAAGAGTTGACCTAAAGTCGTATGATTATACTACTAGAAATTACACTACAACTCCTTATAACTTGACTGATCTTTCCGCTTTGCAAGAGATTACTCTAAAGCCATTTGACCGTGTGGTTCTGTTTAATAAAAATGTTATTGAGAAAAATGACCTTTCTGTTTCTGTTTCAGGGTATGTTAATAGCCCTGGATCATTTGAACTCGAAAAGGACATGTATGTAGAAGATGCTATTCTACTTTCGGGTGGTTTTTCAGATTTAGCGGATCAATCTGTTGTGTATGTAAACAGAGAGGAATTAGATCCTACTACAGATATTTCATCTGTTAAGTTTACGGTTTCTGTTGATAAGCAATACATAATGGGTCAAAAAGAAAAGCCTAGTGAAGGTTTTGTTTTAGGCTCAAATGACATTGTAACTGTCAGAAAAGATCTTGCCTTTGACACTCAGCAAAGTATTATTGTAAGTGGAGAGGTAAATTATCCAGGAACAGTTGTTGCCGAGTCTAAAAACGTTTCATTAAACTATTTGATTGATGAAGTGGGCGGTCTAACAGATTATGCGCTGCTAAAAAGCTCTTATGTTATTAGACAAGGAAAAACGCTCTCAATGAATTTAAACGGTTTGAATAAAAATAAGCCTGTATTCCAAAATGGAGATCAATTAATTATCGTAAAAAACTTTGGTAGTGTTACAACTGAAGGAGCGGTAGAAAACCCAAGTATTTTTAATTGGGAAAAAGGAAACCGTGCTAAATATTTTATAAAAAATTCTGGTGGAAAGTTAAATAAAATAGGTGGCAAAGCATTTGTAATCTTAAGTAATGGAAACACGAAAAAAGTTGGTTTTTTAAGTAACCCTAGAGTGTATCCAGGATCTAAAGTAATTGTTAATTATAAGCCCAAAAAAGAGAAAAAAGAAGGTGAATTTTTAAATACCACCACAACTATCTTAGGTACCCTGACAGGCGCTTTAACCACTATTTTACTAATAGACAGACTATAGCATGAATACAAATCCAAAACAATATGATGCTCTTAATGAAGATAGCATTGATGTTATTGCACTATTGGGAAGCCTTTGGAAAAGCCGAAAGTTTATTTTAAAAAGTATAGCCATATTTTTTGTTTTAGGTGTTATGGTTGCCTTACTGAGTCCTGTAAAATATAGTGCATCTACTGTTTTTGTGCCTCAAATTGGTTCTGATGTAAAAGCTCCCAGCGGATTAAGTTCTCTTGCCTCTTTGGCTGGAATTAATTTAAGTCAAGGCAGTCCAACAGGTGATATTAGCCCTTTATTATACCCGAATCTTTCTTCAAATATTCCATTTAAACTTCAATTATTATCTGAATCTATTTCTAGCTCCTCAAATTCCCAAATTGATGTTAAATCCTATTTATTGTCTCAATCTGATGGGATTAATATCATCGCTACAATTAAAAAATATACCATTGGACTTCCCGGGATGTTGTTTTCAAAAAGCAAGGAGTCAACTTCAAGTCAATCGACCCTTATAACACTAACTGAAGAACAACAAGAATTGCTAGAATCGTTATCCGAAAAATATTCCGTTAGCGTTAATGAAAAAGAGGGGTATGTTTCTGTCAGCGCCATAGATAAGGATCCTGTGGTATCTGCTGAATTGGTTCGTGTTGTAACTTCGAACCTTCAAAATGAAATAATTAAAAAGCGCTTAGAAAAAGTTCAAAATAACCTAGATTTTACTCAAAAGCAGTACGATCAAAAAAAACTAGAGTTTGAGCGTATTCAAGATAAATTAGCCCGATTTAAAGATCGCAATCAAAATATTTCTAATGCATTATTTTTAAATGAATTGGAACGTATTGAGGCTGAATATAGCATTGCACTAACTGTGGTTTCTGAGCTAGCAAACCAAGTTGAATCAGCAAAACTTCAAGTAAATAAGGACACGCCTATTTTTAGTGTTATTAATCCCGTTACAATTCCTACAGAACGCGAAATGCCTAAGCGCAAACTTATTGTGCTTATTTGGTTGTTTTTAGGAGTTGTTATTTCTTCAGCTTATGTTTTGATAAAAGAACCCGCCTTGGAAATCATAGACAAAATAGCTAAAACTTAGCTTATTCAATTTTTTTAACATTCCCATTTGTATTACCTAGTTCCAATCTCATTTTGCTTTTATAATGTAATACATATAATGTTAGAAAAAATAACAATATAAAGTATATGCTTATCGCAATTGCACCAGAATATAAAAACGTTACAATTGATATTACAGTACAAAAAATAACAACAAAAACTCCAGAAATTAATGATACAATTAAAGGGTTGGGGTTAATGAAATGCAACATCATATGGTGAATGTGAAAATTATCTGCACTCAATGGTTTTTTTCCTATTGAAAACCTGTAATAGTAGATGGATAATGTATCTAGAATTTGTATAATATAAATAGATAGCGCTGCTAGTGGAATGACACTGTGTGTTTTGACTATGTTATAAATAAAAGTGAAGTCACTTTTAAGTAAAATGAGTGTAAAAATAAAAAAAACATACCCTAAAAACATAGAGCCAGAATCACCCATAAAACCTTTTTTGGTTTTTGAAATATTTATAGGTAAATAACCTGATAGAATTGCTACAATTAGTATTGACAGTAAAAATGGAATTGTACTTCCTATACCCCAAAAAATCAGTGCAAATAATGATGAGCAAACAATAGATGTAATAGCAGCAAAACCATCTATTCCATCAATAAGATTCAATCCATTTATCATTATTATACCAATAAATACAGTAAATATAATTGACATAATAAATGAAATTTCAGTTATACCTAAGAAAAAATGTAGATTTTGTACAATCAAATGCTGATTAAAATATAAGAACAAACAGATGCATACGATTTGAAATAATAATTTCCTTTTTGAACTTAAAGCATTTAAATCATCCAAAAAGCCAAGAACTGTAATCCCCGCTGCGGATATTATTAAAGCGCTATAATCAATAACATTCAAAAATTCGGTTTGATAAAAAATTGTTCCAGTGGTAAAAACAATCAAAAAGCCAACTCCAATTGATGATGGTACTAATTCATTGTGAATGTCCCTCCTTTTTCTCTCTGGGTATAGTCTATATTCATGTATTAGCGACCTTACACTTTTAGATGTATAAAATGAAAACAGCCCCATTAAAATTATAAATGGGATTATAAATATAATATTAAACATTGTAAGATATTCTTGCGTTCATATGTGGTTGATTGTCGATTATAATTTTTTTTCTTAGATTTAGTTATTAATTTTAATATCAAAAAATTATAATCTTAGATAAATTATGATTCTACTTTCAACGTTATTTGTTTTTATTTCAAATATATTTTTTTCTTTTGATAATCAAAATTTAATTTTTAATACTGGCTCTGAGTTTATATTTTACACCAAGAACTATTTTAATATTTACAGTTTTGATGGTACTTTAAAGAACTCTTTTTTCGTTTCTGACGAAATAATAAAAGACCTAAAGCCAAATCTTCACGAAAAAATTTTTTCAAAGAGATTCAAAATCTTTACCAAAGAATTCGATAACATTAAAATTGTTTCTGTTGGTGGGGGCCAGGTCTATAAGGTTGTTAATGACACATTAAATAGAGAAGATTTCTCTTTTAATCACAAAATGTCTTTTGGTAGTGCTGTATTTGTTAAAAACGATACGATTTATAAGTTTGGAGGATACGGATTTTGGAGCTCTAGAAACTTCTTTACTTATTTTGACAATTCTTCAAAAGAATGGGAATTCCACGCTTCAAATTCTATGTTGCTTCCTCCGCCCATTCATAATTTTAATTACAGATTATTGGATGATGAATTTATCATTACAAATGGATATTCGCCCAATGTAAATACAGGAATAAAATATCAAAAAGTTTCTGACATATGGAAATACAATTTCACTGATAGAAAGTGGGATAACCTTGGGGTGTCCAATTTGCCTAAATATGACAATATCATTGAAATTGATAATCATGTTTTCTATGCAAGAAAACTAAATACTTTGAATTTTATTTATGTCGATTATTTGAACAATATATTTTATGATGTAGAAACCGCCAACACTTCAATTCCAATTAACGGATTAAATTCCATTATCAAAGGGGATACCTTATATGCATTTAAGGATGGCAATTTTTTAAAAAAGCCTTACAGGGAACTTATTTACACGTCTAAAAGAGTTGGCTCAATAGAAAAACGTATTTACTTAAGGTCTATAGAGCTTATCAACGGTTTAGGTCTTTCAAGTTTTACATTAGTAGCATTATTGTTTTCATGTATTCTTTTCTTAAAATACAGGCAAAACCAAAAGCCTCGTTTAACTCAGTTAGGCTTAAGATTTAAAGGAACAAGCTATGGTATGCAAGAGAGTGAAAAAAATATTATTGAGGCTATTATATCTAAAGATGAAGTTATGTCCCAAGAAATATATGATTTAGTGGAGAATAAGAGTCTTAGTTATCCACAAAACAATAAAATTAAAAACGACACTATCAAAAAAATTAATAATAAGCTAGAAAAAATACTTGGAATTAAAGAATTCATTAAATCAAAAAAGTTGCCTGAAGACGCGCGGGTACTAGTTTATTACACTGAAGATTCAGATTTGTTTTATAAGAAGAATAAAAAAACCACGAGATAATCTTAAAGTTAATATTCAATCAATAGGCTTCATACCTTCGTTGTATCTTAAGTTTTAAAATTATTTAAATATTAAAAAAAGCCAAGATTGTTACCATGTGGAATGTATTGCACACAAAACCTAGAGCTGAAAAAAAAGTGACGGAATCGTTAAAAAATATCGGAGTAAATGTCTACTGCCCGCTCATAGAAGAGGTTAGGCAATGGAGTGATCGTAAGAAAAAAATAAGCAAACCCCTTCTTCCATCTATGGTTCTTGTCAAAAATGGAAGTTTTGATGATGCTGATCTTTTTAGTTTTAACGGTGTTGTTAGTTTTATGTCCTACAAAGGAAAACGAGCACAAGTAACGGACAAAGAAGTTGAAGTTTTAGATGATTTTGTGCATGGGAATTATACCCTAAACCATAATACAATTTCCATTGGAGATAATGTTGAAGTTCCCGTTTTGAAAAAAGAAGGGAAGGTCATTAAAATCGTGGGTAATTCGTGTTGGGTACAACTTGCAAACGCAGGTTTAATTGCCAGTTTCTCTTTTAAATAAATGAGAAATACATTTTGGTTTTGGATGGTGGTGTGACCCACCACGGCGAAGCCGTTAAAAAGATTAAATCGTAACTTAAGATTAATTATTAGTTGTCTAGTTTAATAAGATTAATACCTTTTATATTTTGTATTTCTTCACTTATACATGCTCAAGTTGAAGTGAAGCTTAATGCTGCTACTGCGCTGTTGCTTATTCCCAACGCAGGTGTTGAGTTGGGTATTTCTGAAAAGCATTCAATTCAATTGGACGTTCTAGGTTCTTTTTGGGATGAAATGCCGCTTTTAAACGATGCTCCTTTTCATTTGAGCCAAACGTTTTTAGAATATCGCTTTTACAAAAAAGAGGGCTTGCAAAAATGGTTTATAGCCCCTCATGTGGGTTTTGGAATGTTTACCCTTAAAAAGCCCAATTTTTTAATTCTTTACGATTATTATGAAAATAGAAATGGCGTAAATTCTTCAAATACATCCATGGAAAATGATTCTTTTCAGTCTGGAAGAGTGGCTTTTTATGGACTCACGTTTGGCTATAAAAAAAAACTTAATAACTCATGGTCACTAGAAGCATTTATGGGTTTAGGACTTAGCCAATCTTGGTATAAGGGATATAATGGAATTAAGCGCGTAGATCATTTGGGTGAAGACTATCTAAGGCCTTTTAACGGCTCTGGGGAAGTGCTTATCTATAGGGGAGGACTCATGGTTGTATATAAGCTCCCTTACGTTAAAAGTTCATCATAAGTAAAACACTTGAAAAACAAACATTTCAATTGGCTTAACCTTTTAGTCTGGCTACTAATTTTCATAATAACAATCCTTATTTGGTTTGTTGTTTTAGAAACAAACTATAGTAAACCTTTTGATTTAGAAAGTGACCAAGGTATCGTAACGCTGCTATTTATTACAAGTATTGTTTTGATGCTTTTAGGATTCATCTTAAGTAAAATAAAAAGGAAGTAAAAAAAGAAAGTGAATATACGCTCCGGCATATTTAATAGCTCATTTAAAAACAGTATAACAAGTATTTTATGTGCGGAATAGTAGGATATATTGGGCAAAGAGATGCCTACTCGGTTATTGTAGGCGGTCTTCAAAAGTTGGAGTATAGAGGCTATGACAGCGCCGGGATTGCTCTTTTTGATGGCAAACAGCTAAAGGTATCCAAAACAAAAGGCAAGGTCCAGGACCTTAAGCTAAAGACGCAAGAAGATAACAACACAATTGGTGCTATTGGTCTTGGGCATACGCGCTGGGCAACACACGGTATCCCAAACGATTCAAATTCTCATCCGCACCGTTCAAATTCTGGTGACCTTGTTATTATTCACAATGGTATTATTGAAAATTACGCCACCTTAAAAAAGGAGCTTACAGCTAGGGGCTATGTTTTTTCTTCCGATACGGATACAGAGGTTTTAGTAAACCTTATTGAAGAAGTGCAAAAGCAGGGCAATTTAAAACTTGGAAAAGCCGTTCAGCTGGCTTTAAATAGGGTTGTTGGGGCTTATGCCATTGCAGTTTTGGATGGAAAAAAACCAAATGAAATCGTGGCAGCCCGTCTTGGCAGCCCACTTGTGATAGGCGTAGGTGAGGATGAGTTTTTTATTGCCAGTGACGCCTCTCCTTTTGTTGCGTACACAAGTAATGCCATTTATTTAGAAGATCAGCAAATGGCTGTGATTCGAACGCATAAAAAAATTAAAATCCGAAAGCTAAAAGACGACCGTGAGATTAGCCCTTATGTTCAAGAATTAAAGGTGCAACTCGCGCAAATTGAAAAAGCTGGATTTGATCACTTTATGCTCAAAGAGATTTACGAGCAGCCTAAAGCCATTACAGATACCCTTAGAGGTCGTTTAGAGCTGCTAAGCAGGAAGATTAGCATTTCTGGAATGGAACAACACCTGGACGCTTTTTGGGCAGCTCAAAAAATTACCATTATAGCTTGCGGCACTTCTTGGCATGCAGCACTTGTAGCCGAGTATTTATTTGAGGATGCCGCGCGTACCCCTGTAGAGGTGGAGTACGCTTCAGAGTTTCGCTATCGTAATCCCGTGATTGGAAAAGGTGATGTGGTAATTGCCATTTCTCAGTCTGGTGAAACGGCCGATACGCTTGCGGCAATGAAACTTGCCAAAGAGCGCGGTGCTTTTGTCTTTGGTATTTGCAATGTAGTAGGCTCTTCTGTAGCTAGAGAGTCTCACGCGGGGGCTTACACCCATGCCGGTCCAGAAATAGGCGTGGCTTCAACCAAGGCTTTTACCACGCAGCTTACCCTAATTACCTTAATTGGCCTTAGACTCGGGCAAATATTGGGAACGATTTCTAATAAGGATTTTGACCTAGTGGCTAGTGATCTTCAAGCGCTTCCCTCACTTATAGAAAAGGTGCTGAAGTGCAATACCCAAATCAAAGGCATTGCAGCGCAGTATAAGGACACTACCAATGCGCTTTACCTGGGCAGAGGGTATAATTTCCCTGCAGCTCTTGAAGGGGCTTTAAAGCTTAAAGAAATCTCTTATATCCATGCCGAGGGGTATCCCGCAGCTGAGATGAAACACGGCCCCATTGCGCTTATTGATAAAAACATGCCTGTGGTGGTTATTGCTACTTCTAAAGGGCATTATCAAAAGATTGTCAGTAACATCCAAGAGGTTAAATCTAGAAATGCAAAGATTATTTCAGTGGTCACAAAAGGAGATAAAGATGTTAAAGTGCTTTCGGATCATGTAATTGAGATTCCGGAGGTAACAGAAAGCTTGGTTCCGATATTGGCCTCTGTGCCTTTACAACTTCTTGCGTACCATATTGCGGTTATGCGTGGCTGTGATGTAGACCAGCCAAGGAATTTGGCAAAATCGGTTACGGTGGAATGAGAAAAATTTCAACTACGAGCAGAAGGGGAAAAAAACGAATTACACGCTATAAAAAAGAATGAAAAAATTATGAGCAAAGTAGCTTTAATCACAGGAATTACAGGTCAAGATGGCGCTTATCTTGCTGAATTTTTACTTAAAAAAGACTATGTAGTGCATGGTTTAAAAAGAAGGACATCTCTTTTTAACACAGATCGTATAGATCATATCTATGAAGACCCCCACAATCCGAATCCAAAGTTTTTTCTACACTTTGGGGATATGACAGATTCAACGAATTTGATTCGTTTGGTACAAGAAATAAAGCCCGATGAGATTTATAATTTGGCTGCTATGTCACATGTTAGGGTGTCCTTTGATGTCCCCGAATATGTAGCCGATACGGATGGTGTTGGAACACTTCGTCTTTTAGAGGCAATTCGTATTGCGGGTTTAGAGCATAAAACAAGAATTTACCAGGCTTCCACTTCTGAGTTGTATGGAAAAGTGCAAGAAGTACCCCAAACAGAAAAAACACCCTTTTATCCGAGGTCTCCATACGGAGTAGCTAAAATGTATGCCTATTGGATAACCGTGAATTACCGTGAAGCCTATAATATGTTCGCTTGTAATGGAATTTTATTTAACCACGAATCACCTATTCGTGGCGAAACCTTTGTAACACGTAAAATTACACGTGCCGTTTCAAGAATTGCTCTTGGCCTTCAAGACAAATTTTATTTGGGTAATTTAGATGCAAAACGTGATTGGGGACATGCAAAAGATTATGTTCGAATGATGTGGATGATATTACAGCACGATAAGCCAGAAGATTGGGTAATTGCTACTGGACGAACAACATCTATTCGTGATTTTGTAAAAATGGCATTTGATCATATAGGAGTTACATTAGCATTTAAAGGAAAGGGGATAAATGAAATTGCTGTTGTTGAGTCTTGTTCTAATGAAAAGTATAAACTTGATATTGGAAAAGAAGTACTTGCCATTGATCCTAAATATTTTAGGCCAACAGAAGTAGATTTACTTATTGGAGACCCAACAAAAGCTAAGGATAAGCTTGGTTGGATTCCTGAAATATCACTAGAGCTGTTAGTTGAAGATATGATGCAATCCGATTTAAAGCTTTTTAAACGTGATAAGTACCTTAAAGAGGGCGGCCACCAAACCTTAAATTACTTTGAATAATGCTTAGTAAAAGTGCTAAAATATATATTGCAGGGCACCGAGGCATGGTGGGTTCAGCTTGTTGGAGAGCACTTACTTCTACAGGCTATACTAATTTAGTTGGTAAAACTTCCAAAGAGCTAGATCTTAGAGATCAAAATGCAGTTGAGGGTTTCATTAAAACTGAAAAGCCAGATGCTATCATTGATGCCGCGGCACGCGTAGGAGGAATATTAGCTAATGACACTTATCCTTATGAGTTTTTGATGGATAATATGCTTATTCAAAACAACCTTATTCGCTCGGCTCATGAAAACAATGTGTTCAAATTCATCTTTCTAGGGTCAAGTTGTATCTATCCAAAGTTTGCCCCTCAACCCATTAAAGAAGAATATTTACTGACTGATGAATTAGAACCCACCAATCAGTGGTATGCCATAGCAAAGATATCAGGGGTTAAACTCATTGAAGCTCTTACAAAACAATTTAATAGAGAATATGTTTCGCTTATGCCCACGAATCTTTATGGCCCAAATGATAATTTTGATTTAAAAACCTCGCATGTTATTCCTGCAATGATCAGAAAGTTTCATGAGGCTAAAGAGAATAATCACTCCAAAGTAACCCTGTGGGGTAGCGGCTCCCCATTTAGAGAATTTTTACATGTAGATGATCTAGGTCAAGCGGTATTATTTGCCTTGGAGCATAAATTAGATGATCATTTGTACAACGTAGGCTGTGGAAGTGATTTAACTATCAAGGCTCTGGCTAAACTAATTCAAGGAATTGTTGGACACAAGGGTGACATTCAATGGGATGACACAAAACCGGATGGTACTCCTCGAAAACTTATGAACATTAATAGAATTCAAGAAGAAGGATGGCAATACAATATAAAATTAGAGGATGGGCTTTTTAAAACCTACGAGTGGTTTAAATCAAACGAGAATAAATATAGAACCAATTAAAATCGAGCATTGTTAACTCAATAAATCCAATGAAAAAATCTTTTAAACTTATTTTTCTTCAAATATGGAGATTAAAATTCGAACTAGTGAAAAAAGCAATTCTACATCGGACCAGTAAATTTAATCTACAAACTTATTTAGAGGGTAAAAATAAGATTGGTGCATACACGGATATATCTAATTCATATTTAGGTTTAGGAACATACATTGGATCAAATACATACCTAGTTAATTCAAAAATAGGTCGATATTGCTCGATTGGATCAGATATAAAAGTCATTTTTGGTAATCATCCAACAAACACATTTATTTCGACTCACCCATGTTTTTTTTCAACCAACGAGCAAGCTGGTTTCACCTTTGCAGATAAGAATTACTTCAAAGAGATTGATTATTCATCTTCGGGAAATAAGTCAAATTTAATTGAAGTCGGTAATGATGTTTGGATTGGGAGCAATGTTTTGATTCAATCCGGTGTAAAGATTGGAGATGGTTCAATAATTGGAACAGGAAGTCTAATAAGAAAAGACATTGAGCCTTTCTCGATTAATGTCGGATCCCCTTCAAGAATTATTGGATATCGATTTGATTTCGAAACAATAAAATATCTAAAACAGAATCCGTTTTGGGAAAAAGATTTCGAGTGGTTATCGAAAAATTTTAAAAACCTTCATGATATAGGAAAGTATAAACTTATCGATAAAATTTGGTAAAAAAACTAAAACAGCGGATACAAGCAGATCAGAATTTTCTTTATTCCTTATTTATTCAAGGAACAAATACCATTTTACCATTAATTGTTTACTTGATTTACAACAACAAGGTAGATAGTCATAACGCAGGGAATGTTTATTATTACAAAGCACTACTTATACCCGTAGCAACATTGGTGGATTTTGGACTAAATATATATTCTTCGCGAGAACTAGCGAAAACAGAAAACAATCTCGTTAGGTCTAAAATTATTTCCGAAACTATATTGTTGAAATTAATCATTTTTAGTGTTCTGTTTTTATCGATTTTAATTTACGGTTTAATTTTTCAATCAAGTATTCTACTATTCCTTTCAGGCTTTTTTCTACTAGAGAAACTATTCGATTTATTTTGGTATTTCCAAGGAAATCAAGAGTTTCAAAAACTATTTTTTTATGTATTTTTTAGTAAAATAGTTCTTTTAACTTTTGTCATAATATTTATAAATAATCAAAATTATTTTCTGCTTCCATTACTCGAAGGTATGGCATATGCTATCGTAGGTAGTTTTTTCGCGTATCATATTATAAAAAGGCAAAAAGGAATAACGTTCGATTTGAACAACATTATTCAAAGAGCCAAAGGTACATGGAAACTGTGCTTGAGTAGTTTTATGAATATACTTTCTGCGAAATCATTTCTTTTATTAACTGGATTAATAGTAAATCCTTCACAGTATTTGATTTTTGATGTAGCTGAAAAGGTTTTAAACCTAGCCAAGAGTATTATCAGTGCTTATGAAATAATGATTGCTCCTAAATTATATGCTTCGATTAATAAAAATACATTTCTATTGACACTGAAAAAATTTATTTTATTGGTAATAATTATATTCTTAACCTTTCAGTCAATAAACTTCATAAATAGCGATGTTCTCGAACTCGAGAATATATTTTATAACTCAAGTCGAGTCATACGAATACTTCTATGGAGTCTTTTTCCTATTACGATTAGTATGTTATTCGGTACTCTTTTCCTTTTAGCCAAAGGAAAAGATGGTAAAGTAATCTTCAATCAAATAATTCAAATAAGTTTAACCTTAATAACTTTTGGCCTTTTTCTGATATTACAAAGCAAGCCAAATATAATTGAATTCTCATTACTTTTTGTTTTCAACCAAATCATGATAACAATAATAATAATCTTAACAAACTATAAAATATTCAAAAATTTCTTCAATTAATCATGAAAGAAATTTTAGTAATAGGAGGGACTGGATACGTCGGATCGAATCTTATAATAAGTTTTGTGGGTAAATATCAAGATGTTAGAATTACATCATTAGACTACTACTTCACAGGTAAAACTGAAAATTACATTAAAAATCCTAAAGTCACATATGCAGAGGGTAATACATGGAATATTAGCAACATCTTCGAAAAGAACACCTTTGATTCGTACACAAATGAAAAACTTAGATGGAATTCTAGGACCAATCTTTTGGATTACATCAAAAGCTTTGTAGAAAAAAATAAATGAATCTTAAGAAAAAACTTGTTGGTAGAATTCTAGTTATTACTTCCTTACTGACAATTCCTTTCAATTTCATACCATCCTTAAGGGTGTCAGGCATACCGATTCCATTCATTTTATTAGGTATTACCATTTTATATTATTTCAATCCTTTGAGATTCAGTTCTAAATTGAAGATTGATTCATTTCATCTTTACTCACTTTATGTATTCTCAAGTCTACCAATATTTTTCTACAGCATATTAAAAATACCTCAATCTTACTTAACAATTACCTATTCTGTAATCCCATTTTTATTACATTATTTATCTCCAAAATTTTCAATAGTTCTTTTAAAGAATATTAAATGGTTATTGATTGGTATATGCATTGTGTCAGTTCTAGGATGGGCCATTCGATTCAATATTATTGAATCAACCCTAATATTTCCCAAATCAAATTCAGGAGAAGTTGGAATAGGCTACTGGGGAATCAGATACATGACATCTAGCCGGAATGCTGATTACCTTTATCCATTATTTGGAGCTTATTTATGCTTCACAAAAAGCAGGAAGAATATATTTTTCAGTTTCCTAGGTGTTTTATTAATCTTAACAGGCATATTGAGTCTTAGTAGAGGAGCGATTCTAATTTCTGCAATTCTTTTAATTTATCTGATCCGAAATGTAATATTCGCTTCTAAAATAAAATATATCTTGGGTATTTTTATATTGATTACAATCAGTTTAATTGGAATTAAAAATAAAACGGAAGTGTATCAGAAAGAAATTGGAAGAAATATAAATTTGAAAGAAATTATTTTTTCGATAGTTAATGGTGGCAGTGAATTTTCAAATGATGATCGAAAAAGAATTTATTCCGCAAGTTTAAAAGAGGCGGTGTACAACCCCTTTGGTTATGGAATCGATAATTTCAAACTACAATCATATCCAAGAACGAATTCAGCAGAAAACGCTTTCCTCACTATAATGATCGAGAGGGGGTGGCTTCCCAGCATCATATTTATAGTATTTTTCGTAGCAACACTATCTCAACAATATAAATACAAACTAAAAGAAGATATAGTTTTAACCCTTTTTTTAGCTATTTATTTATTAGTGAACTACGAATTGAATAACTTTTTTACCAACTTTTTAATTTATTTTTTAATTACAACAACAGCTGCAGATGTCAGAGTCAAGAAACGTAAGTATAATTCTGCCATGTTATAATGGTGAAAAATACCTATTGGAAACATTAAATTCAATTGAGGGACAAATTTTTGTCGGACGTATAGAATTAATTTTTATTAATGATGGCTCAACTGATAACAGTGTTGAGATATTCAATTCATTTCGTTTTAATGCAAATATTTCCACAAAACTTATTAGCCGGAAAAATAGGGGGTTCATATTTTCTATTGAAGAAGGTATCGATGCATCTAAATACGATCTAATAGCAAGAATAGATGCAGATGATGCCTGGAAAACTAATCACTTAACGACACTTGTCCCTCTATTTGAAGATAAAAATATTGTTCTTGTCGGTTCGAGAGCTGCACTTATTGACCATGTCGGTAATTATATTGGTGAATCAAAAAAAATAGGAAATACTCACCTATATCTGCTTAAAGACAACCCTTTCATTCATTCCTCAATAATTTTTAGAAGAAAAAGTTATAAGAAACTTAATAACCCATATAGGATTCATGGCTTATTTAGTGACAAGATAAAATCCCATTACGGAGACTATCATTGTTTCATTCAGTTCTCTAAAATTGGCACTCTAAAAATTATAAATGACATCACTTTAAATTATCGCTTACTTGGGAATAGTATGTCAAGATCGAATAATAATATAGAAAGTATGAAAATGAGATTATATCTAATGAAGAAAGCTATAAAAACAACAACAAATAATAGATATATCCTTTTCGGATTTATATATCAAACTATTTACAAGTTTAAAATAATATTGAGCTCATGAAAAATATACTTCTCCTATTTGGAGGTAAACATGGAGGCATAGCTAATTATGTCAAAAATATTATCGATAATTCTGGAAATCTAAACTACTTTATTTGCTCCGAAGAATTTGAAAAGGAGATGTACAAGGATTTATTTAGCGATGTACATACAATCAATTTTCCAATCAACAAGGGATTATTACATCAACTAATAAATATTTTTAAATTAGTGAAACCAACGTCAAAAGGTTCATGGACTATTAACGCGCACGCGTTGAAAATGGGTCTTTTAGCATCTATCTTAAAAATTATAAATCCAAAAATTCGATTTCTATATACTGATCATGGCTCTCCATACAAACAAAAACAATCTTTTTTAGTCAGATCGATATTCTTCATTATAGAATATACCATAACTCTATTAGCGGATAAAAGAGTATTTATTCGAAAAAAGGAGTTTGATGAATGGCATCGCTGTGATAGTATAGATCATTCCAACTTATTATGTATTCCCACAGAAATTGATCTTCCTGCCTTAAAATCTAAAAAGACAATCACTAGTGATATTTTAATTATAATGACAGGCAAGTTCTACCATTTAAAAAACCCTGAATTATTTTATGAAATAGCTTCACAAGATTTCGATGTGAATAATAAAGTCAAATTTTTGTGGGTGGGTGAAGGCGCAGAGAAAAGTGGTTTTAAAGCTGAAAACTTGGAGTTCCAAAGTCAACTTTCGCAAGACGAAATAGTGCAATTACATCAATCCGCTTCGATACTTCTAGTGACCTCTAGAATTGAGATAATTCCATTAATGGTAATAGAAGCAATGAAATATAATACACTAGTAATCAGCTACGCTTATGAGGGAGTTGAAGAATTGATTGAAAATAATTTTAATGGATATATTTTTGAGTCTGTTGCACAAGCAAAAAGTATCATTGAGAATTCGATAAATGACCCTATGACGACACAAAAAATTATTGATAACGCAAGACGTTACGTCGAAAATGAAAGACTTAACACAAAAAGATTTAAAAATAGATATAATGAACTCTTCTAGCGACGAAAAAGTAATCCTTTTAACAGGAGGGCTAGGCAATCAAATATTTCAGTATGCTTTTGGCCTTTATCTTGAAAGTGAATACCAGTTAAAGGTGAAATATAGTTTTTATAATACGACCTCAAAAAAAGCAAGCAAAAGAACTTTTGCTTTGAATAATTTATACGAAGTAGATACATGTTCGTCTAAGTTACTTTACACAATAAATAATTTTAAAATTTTCAAGTTTTTAATTTTCAAATTTTCATGGTTAGCAAAATTGTTTGGGGTTATAACCGAACCTAATTTCAAGAAGTTTTTTAAAGATAGACAACCTTTAACTAATTACAAATATTTCATAGGCTTTTGGCAGGATAATCTATACTTAGACAAAAACTTAGAAATATTAAAAACCTTTAAGCGGTCTGATGTAACTTTTAGCAAAATCAAAAATGAAGTTTTTGCATCAAAAATGGAATATGTCGCTTTACACCTAAGAAGAGGAGACTATTTAAAATTATCAGGTTTCCACAATATCATTGGCAAAGACTATTACATAAAGGCAATAAATAAGGTTCAAAACATTACGGGTAGTCCTGAAATATTATTATTCTCTGACGATCTTAACGAATCTAAAAAATTGACTCAAGAACTACCTTTTGAAATAAAAATCATTCATTACCCAGAATTAGATGATGTTGGAGAATTTCGTTTGATGACAGAATGTAATCATTTCATTACGGCAAATAGTACATTCAGTTTTCTAGCCGCAAAGCTATCAAAAAGAGAAGATTCAATTAAGATAACTCCAGAAAAATGGTTTGTTACAGACAACACAATAATGATACAAGATAGCAGTTTTTTATACCTTTAATTAATATGAATTAAACTCTAAATGTAATTAAGCTAAACACTAACACAGCTAAAATTATATATATCTTTTTCTTTAGGTGCATCCCTGTAAATTAACTCTAATTAAAATTGTTATAGAGAATCCTTTTGAGAGTTTTTATCATAATCTAATAGTAAATCTAATTAAAATACATTGTTAATACACATAATGGTCAAACGAAAAATGTTTAAAATATTGATTTGATAATTTATAATTACAATACAAAGCAATTAATTACTACAAATGGTGAAGCTAAGGAAGTTATTGAATTTTACATTTTTATTAAATTCGGAAATAAATATGGTTTGTAGAATACATTGCAAGGCTAGAATTATTAGTTATGTGTAATTTCTCAGTACTATTATCCGTCTATAATAAAGAAGAATCAACTTATTTAGAAAAAGCTATTCAATCTATTAGTTCTAATCAATCTCTAATTCCAACTGAAATAATATTGATAAAAGATGGCACTCTTAACCAAGAGTTAGAGCTTACCATTCACAATCTGGAAAAGAAAATACAATATCTTAAGGTATTTGGTTATGAAGTAAATAGAGGTCTTGGCTTTGCGCTCAACTATGGATTAGAAAGATGTTCCTATGATTTAGTTTTCAGAATGGACACTGATGATATAGCCCATCCTGAAAGATTCGAAATACAACTTAATTGCCTTAAAAAAAATCCAGAGGTTTCTATAATTGGAAGCAATATTGAAGAGTTTAACATAGTACCTGGAGATTTAGAACAATTTAGAATTGTACCTATGACTTCTGAAGAAATTCAAAATAATAAACGAAAAAGAAATCCATTTAACCACATGACCGTGCTTTATAAAAAATCTATTGTCCAAGAATTTGGAGGCTACAAAGAAATGCCAGGCTATGAAGATTATTACTTGTGGATACGATTATTAGAAAAGTCAGATGGTATCAATATTAATAAGTCATTAGTTTATGCTAGAATTGGTAATAATATGATTAAGCGTAGACAAGGAATAGAATTTATGATTAAAGAATTTCGATTTCAATTTACATTATTTAGCGAAAATTTAATTTCAATTAGATTTTTTTTAAGAAATGTTTTTATTAGAGGTTTTTCTAGGTTGTTACCTAGTTCGATTTTACAAATTGCATACACTAAATTATTGAGAAAATGATTTTAATCATAGGCGGCTCTGGTTTTGTAGGCTCAAAACTTATTGATGAGTTAACTCCAAAGCGGTGTCGTAATATTGATAAAAACCCTTCTCCTTTTTTTGATGTTATTACTACAATTGGTGATATTCGTTTTCCAGAGGAAATTCAATTTGATAAGCAAACAGAAGCAGTAGTGTTGTTAGCTGCAGAGCACCGAGATGACGTATCTCCAACGTCCTTATATTATGACGTTAATGTAGCCGGAACTAAAAATGTATTGAATAAAATGGATGAAGCGGGAGTTAAGCATTTGATTTTTACGAGTTCTGTAGCTATCTATGGTCTTGATAAAGAAAACCCCGATGAAAACCATCCTGAAGATCCATTTAACTACTATGGCAAAAGCAAATGGCAAGCCGAGCAGGTTATTAAGGAATGGTATTACAAAGACCCAAAGGGTAAATCTATTACCATAATTCGCCCAACAGTAATTTTTGGAGAAAAAAACAGAGGGAATGTATATAATCTGCTTCGTCAAATTGCCTCAGGAAAATTCTTAATGATAGGTAAGGGCCAAAACAGAAAGTCTATGGCATACGTTGGTAACGTGGTTGCTTTTATTAAACACAGACTTGAGCTAGCCGAAGAGGGGTATCATGTATTTAATTATGTAGATAAACCTGATTTAACGATGACTTCACTTCTTGGTGTTATAGAAAAAAGCCTTAATAAAAAGATCCCATCCATTCGGATTCCTGTTTGGCTGGGATTCCTGGGTGGATATGGATTTGATTTTTTAGCATTTTTGACCCGAAAGAAATTAGCTGTAAGTTCTGTCCGTGTCAAAAAATTTGTTGCCACTACCCAATTTGATGCATCTAAAGTTCACTCAAGTGGATTCAAAGCCCCATATACACTTGAGGAAGGACTGGACAGAACATTAAATTATGAATTCGTTCAGCAAAGATCTGACGATGAAGAAGTCTTTTACACGGAGTAATTAGGTTAAAAACTTTTCAATAACTCCAGCCTTAATTTCTTTGCCTTTTTCAATTGCCATACTAATTTTGGCATATGCCATTTAATAAAGAAACAGCTCGAGAAGCAGGAAAGAAAAGTAAACGTGGCCCATCTAAAAAACTAGAACCTAATATTAAGGAGAAGATGGAGTTGTTGTATGAGGAAGTGTTGGATCACTTACTTATGCACCAAAAAGAGCTTTCCATGTCTGATAGGGTAAAGCTAGTTCAGAGTCTATCCAATTATTTACTTCCAAAAGCAAAAACCGTTCGGGACAAGTTTACCTTAGAGGAACTTCAGGAAAGAGAAAATATGAGTTGGGCTGAAAAAACTCCTGACCCAACTAAATAACTACAGCGTTGCCGCTACTTTCATAAAGGCATCTGCATAAGCGTCCTTATTTACGTTTTGCCCTATATAACTTAAAAATGTAGTTTCCTTAGAGTGTCCTGTTGTCTGCATAAGTATAGGCGTTTCAATTTTCCCAAAGTAGTTTGTGGCAAATGAGCGCCTTAGATCATGTGAGGAGATTACGCTATATTTTGGATAAACCCCAAGTAAACGCCTTCTCGTTTTCGGACACACTTTATAGGCCTTTACAGGTTGATCAATTCCAGCGTACTTACAAAGCTCTTTAATTTGCTTATTAAATAGCTGCTGCGAAATTCGATATGGAAATTCGTTTTTTAAAATCTCGACAACATCTGAGTCAATCACCCCAACTGTTACATGCTTCTCTGTTTTTTGTTGGATGATATCAATATAAAGCCCGCGCTCAGCATATCGCATTTGCATTGGATCCAACCGAAGTAAATCTGATACGCGTTGTCCAATAGAAAGTCCAATTAGTAGCCACTTTCTTGTGTTTTCCATACTTGAGCTTAATCCCACAAGCTCTTTAATCTTTTTAACCTCCTCAAAATTTAGCGTTTGCAAGCAGCGATCACTGTTTCTTTGGGTAAAAGATTCTATGTGTCTGGTATACGGATGTACTTCAACACCTAATCTATCTGCTTCTTTGCAAATCATCTTTAATAGTTTAACCTGCAAGCCAGCATTGTTTAGCGAATATGCTTTTTCGGTCAGTAACCACTCTTTAAATCTACCCACAAGCTTATGATCAATAGCATCAAGACGTATATCCGTTTTAATAACACGTTCAAAACTTTCAATGAGGCTATGGAACCGCTCTAGATTTCTAATGGTATATATAGACAGTCCAAGTGACCCCGTTCGCTTAATTCTGCGAAGCGGAGCAGACTCAATATACTTTTGAATTTGAAACAACAGCATTTTTTCTGATGTTTTTTTAGCATCCTCAAAACATAAATTAACATGGGTAGACAGCCAATTTTTGTCTATTGTTTCTTGCTTTAATTGGGCTGTGTTATAAGCCGCTTCTAAGTATCCTTTTAATAAATTAAGCCTTATATTTTGTTCTTTAGTTTGCTCATCATCTCCCAATATCTGCTCTTGCATGGGATCCCATTTACTAAAGGGAGCGTAGATACCCAGAGGGACTTTTCCAGACAAGAAGCGGCGGAGCTCATCCCTAAGTCTAATCCATTTTTAAGAAAATTATTTCAAGAAATTGCAGGACCAGATAATGACGAAAGAATTGTAACTGTTGTTAATAATTTAGCTGCGGTTTTTAATGCTACGGACATAAAGGAGCTGTTGAAAAACTTTGGACAAAGCACACAAGCCAATGACCCAATTATTCATTTTTATGAGACTTTCCTCTCCGAATATGACAGTAAGCTGAGAAAAGCAAGAGGCGTATGGTATACTCCAGAGCCTGTTGTTAAGTTTATGGTTCGTGCTTTAGATGATATTTTAAAAACCGAATTTGGGTTATCCCGTGGTATTGCGGATACTTCCAAAACCAAAATAAAAGTCAAGACAGATATTGCTAATAAAAACTACAAAAGCGGATATAAGGAAGTAGAAAAAGAAGTTCATAAGGTGCAAATCCTTGACCCTGCCACTGGTACTGGTACTTTCTTAGCGGAAATTATTAAGCACATTCATAAAGGATTTAGTGCCATGCAAGGGGCATGGCCATCGTATGTAGAAAAAGACCTAATTCCAAGACTTAATGGGTTTGAGTTATTAATGGCCTCATATGCAATGGCACATTTAAAACTTGATTTACTACTCACTGAAACAGGTTATAAACCAACAACAAACCAACGTTTTAAAGTTTATTTGACCAATTCACTGGAAGAATCCCATCCAGACACTGGAACATTGTTTTCTAATTGGCTAAGTACAGAAGCTAATGAGGCCAACCACATAAAACGAGATACACCTGTAATGTGTGTGATTGGTAATCCTCCTTACAGCGGTGAAAGCTCCAACAAGGGAAAGTGGATTATGGACTTAATGGAAGATTATAAAAAAGAACCAGGCGGTAAAGAAAAACTAAAAGAACGAAACCCTAAATGGATTAATGACGATTATGTAAAATTTATTCGTTACAGTCAGCATTATATTGAAAAAAATGGAACTGGCGTTTTAGCATTTATTAATCCTCATGGTTTTTTAGACAACCCCACTTTTAGAGGAATGCGCTGGAATTTGCTTAAAACATATGATAAGATATACACCATAGATTTACACGGTAACAGTAAGAAAAAAGAAACTGCACCAGACGGAAGTGCTGATATAAATGTTTTTGATATTCAACAAGGAGTTTCAATTAACGTTTTTGTAAAAACAGGAAAAAAGAAACCTGATGAATTAGGAAAGGTACTGCACTACGATTTATATGGGAAACGTGATTTGAAATATGATTTTTTAAATGAAAACACTCTTAAAACAATACCTTTTGTCGAATTACCAAATAAAGCACCAAGTTATTTTATGGTGCAAAAAGATTTTGATTTAGAAGAAAAATATGGCGATTTCATCGATTTAAAAGATTTATTTATTGAAACTTGCCCAGGAATTGTTACAGGAAAAGATAAAAATTTTATAAATTTTGATAAAGAAGAATTAATTAAAAATATAGAAAATATTTACGGTCAAGATTTTGAAAATAAACATTTAAAAAATCTATCTTATAGATTGTTTGACAATAGATTTTTATATTATGATTTAAATTTAATAGCAAGAGGAAGATATAAAGTGATGAAAAACATAATTGAAGTTGAAAATTTAGCTTTCATAACAGTTAATCGTCAACCATTGAATAATCCAACTTCGTATTATTTTATTTCAAAGAATATTATTTCAAATGGATTTATTAGAAGTGATAGTGTAAGTATTGATAGTTTTAATCCTCTTTATTTGTATCCAGAAAATAATAATCAACAAACCATTGGGGACATAACTCAAAGAACACCAAATCTAAACCAAGAAATTGTAAATGAAATCGCAGAAAAATTAGGTTTAAAATTCACCAACGAGAAAGAATCTACTAAAGACACCTTTGCCCCTATTGATATTTTAGATTACATCTATGCGGTTTTGCATTCACCAACTTATCGTGAGAAATACAAAGAGTTTCTGAAGATTGATTTTCCTAGAGTACCATATCCTGAAGACCAAGACACTTTTTGGAAACTGGAAAAGCTAGGAGGAGAAATACGTCAAATACATTTACTTGAAAACTCAACCGTTGAGCAGTATATTACTCAATATCCAATCGCAGGTGATAATTTAGTGAGCAGAAAAATGTCTAAAAATAGCCCTGGATATGTGCCTAATAATGAAACACACGGAAAGGTTTATATAAATGATGAACAGTATTTCGACAACGTTCCGCTTGTGGCATGGGAATTTTATATTGGTGGCTATCAGCCTGCCCAGAAATGGCTTAAAGATAGAAATGGGCGTAAACTAGAATGGGAGGATATTGCTCACTATCAGAAAATAATCGTTGCTCTTTGTGAGACCGATAGAATAATGAAAGAAATTGATGAAATAAATATATAAATATCAATGAGCTTTAGCTAATTGTTGCTATGCTGTAATATAATTTAAACACATTATTGAAAACTGGTTTTTTAACACCCATAAAACTAATAATTTATAGGTTGAAATCGTTGCCAATGTATGTAAGTAATGGTTAACATATACTTTACGCTACTCCCCAATAAAAATAAAACGCTTATCTGTTGAGCACGGGGGTGTAAACTAGAAATTTTCTTCTTGAATTTTTTGGCTTTAATCCTCGTTCAAATGTTCGTGAGCTTTGATTATAGCCTTACGTCTTACTTGTATTAAATCACGTGTAGCCTTTAGGTATAACCCCATGGAACGCTCATTAAATACAATTTTAAACTCATCTGAATAGTCTGAAGTCAGGTAAACATCTCCTCCAATTTTATCAAATTTCAATATGAACTTAGAGCCTTGTTTGAC
>ERZ1048068.902-NODE-902-length-24725-cov-11.597081_pt1 | contig 24725 bp, 23 predicted proteins | sample MGYA00383098_ERZ1048068 | MGnify/ENA primary metagenome ERZ1048068 (study PRJEB29581, sample SAMEA5548368) | metagenome | biome: marine; feature: coastal; material: water | depth 1 m | study: Short-term variability in the microbial, nano- and picoplankton... | reverse complement strand
CCATATTTTCATGGATTCACAAAGGGGTCAATCACATAATTGAAGAAAAGTGCCGATTTATTCAAATAGATCCTTTTTCTGGGAGGTCAGTGCGGTGGAGTAGGGGACAGCTATTAGGTCGGGCCGTGAATATTCGGGCCGTGAATATCTTGGGCCGTGGACATTCGGGCCGTAAATATTACCCCGAAGTCATCCCACTAAATGCAGAATGCATATGACCATCGGGTCCGTGGTATCATCTGGCACCCGTGGGCTACATATATACTACCTCACAGGGAATTCATAGCCATCCAGTCGGTGGAGTAGGGGATAGGTGCAGGTAAAAGTGCAGGGAATGGTGCAGATAACTGTGCAGATGTTGAAGCAATCTGAATGCATTACGCTTTCGCAGAAGAAAAGGAACCCTCACGCGAGGCGCTCTAGGCTAGGCTACAAGCGGGCTACAGGGCGATGGCAGTGCAGGGTGCATATATATATGTCGATCCTCTGAGAATTAGACATAAGATATATTGTGCGAAGCGGTCGACCCACCGACAGGGCAGACAATGATACCCCTGCTCGCGCATGACAGGGGTCGGGGGGGTTTCCGTGCGCGTCAACGCTAGATACATGTATCATAAATCGGGGCTTAAAAAAAAGTGCCTCTCAAGGCGCCCCTCCTGGCCCTCTCCTTAAGGTTCCTTCCTTAAGGTCCCCTTCCCTTTGGGTTCTCGTCTTAAGGCCCCCTTTACTTTTTACAAAAGTATTTACATAAGGGACGAGTGTTCCTTAAGGAAGAGGGCAATGAAAAGACCTGTCAAGTCCGTAATCACATAAAGGTATATTATTTACATTTATTTTACATATTATTTACATATGCCTCCAAGGCTTGACGGATCCCCTATATCCTCTCATTGATTAGTAATGCCCAGCAAGGAGGAGTTAATCAGTCAAATCTCGGATTCAATCCAGGAGATAGTAAAGGAGAAGGAGGCCATCCAGGCTAGAAGCCTGAGTCGGCATAATCCCGAAAAGGTGGCCGAGATACTTTACCTTTACAGTACAGGCAGTTCGCAGACCAGGATCGTAAAGAAGTACGGCATGGATCGGGGTACAGTTATTTCCGTCCTGACCGATTACGCGGACCACCTGGGCAAGTTCAGGGACCTGTCTGGTAAGATCGCGGCCCAGAACTATCTTAATCTCTCCAGCCTAGAAGAGGACCTTATTGAGAAGGTCAGGGACAGAATGGAGAACGACCCAGAGATGGAGGTAAGTTTCAAGGATCTCAAGGAGCTATCCATAGCTAAGGCTAATGCTTCTAGAGAAGCGCTTACCGCACGGGGCGAGGCTACCCAGATAACCGAGGACAGGAAGGTCTTCACCCAGGATGATTACGAGGCCACAATAAAGGCAGCTAAGGAAAGAATCCAGAAGGCTAAGGTAATTGATGCGGAGGTAAAGGATGCCTAGGTCAATTATAGATGACAGCTATGAACCCATCTATGACCAGATTCGGGGAATCCTGGGAGAGCATTTCGAGAACTATTGCTTCATAGTAATGGATGAACAGGGAGAAGTCTTCTTTGATTACAACCACCTTCCAGCTGGCAGAATGCTCCTGCATGAAATGCAATACGAAATACGGGAAGACAACCTGGAGATTGAGTGGGACCTGGACGGTGACCCCGATGATCTAGAAGAGGAATGAGCATTGAGTTCACAAAGCACCCGATCCTGGAGTCCCCTACCGATGAAGAGATTGTTATATTAGGTGAAGCGGACCCCAAGTTACTAGCTTCTTTGCATGAAGCCCATGAGGGTAGAATCCTGGCGGCGGAGACTGACCCACTGCGTCATGGCTTTGATCTACCAGGGTGGGGTCGTATGCGTGACGCCATATCGGACTACGACGAAGTCATAACCTTCGGGGGTAATAGAAGTGGTAAAACCACTGGCTGTGCTAAGATGCTGATGGAGGCCGTTACCAACAACCAGGACGGTCACGTTGTGTGCTTCAGCCAGAATGCGGACACCTCAGTCAAGGTGCAGCAAGCTGCGGTCTGGGAGATGATGCCCAAGGAGTTCAGAAAGAAGACCAAGAGTATTGAGGGATACATCAACTTCAGTATGCAGAATGGTTTCACTGGCTCTAGTTTCATCTTCCCCGACACGAGGACCCGTGTGGATTTCAAGACCTATACGCAGTTCAGCAATAACCAGACCATCCTTGAGGGTTTCGAGTTCGGTTTCAAGAAGGCTGATAGCCTGAACATAGGTGCATGGCTGGACGAATACCTAGGGGATGCGGCTTTGGTTAATACTCTCAGGTTCCGTCTAGCTACCAGGGACTCCAAGATGATTCTCGGCTTTACCCCTATTGATGGATACACGCCCTTCGTAGCTGAGTACTTAAAGGGCGCGGAGACGCTTGAGACAAAGAACGCTGAACTGCTGGATAAAGCGGTCCCAGTAAAGCAATACAGCCCTGAACGAGATGCTGGTATTGTTTATCTGCACTCGGATGAGAACCCCTTTGGTGGCTATGATCGTATAGCCAAGGACCTAAAGAACTCCAGCGAGGACACAATAATGGTCCGCGCCTACGGTCTACCTACGAAGTCAATGACTTCATTGATACCTAACTTCAGCCCTGAGGTGAATGTTCTTACGGATGAACCCAATAAATACGGAATGTCCTTCCCTCCCGTGGATTCATTGACCTGGTATCAGGTAGTGGACCCAGCCTTTGCCAGGAACTACGTCAGTATATGGGCGGGCGTTTCGGAGGCAGAGAATATATATATTAGAAAAGAGTGGCCTGACAGAGATACTTATGGAGAGTGGGCGTTATTCGGGGACCCGAAGTGGAGATACGGACCAGCGTCCAAGAAGGTAGGATACGATGTTGAGAAATATGTAGAACTATTTCATGAGATCGAGGAAGACATGGGCATAAAGGTAATGGAAAGAGTAGGGGACTCCAGATTCTTTGCTAAGGAAAATGAGAACAACGTGGACCTTTTTACAAGTTTCTACGACCACGGCATGAGCTTTATACCATCCGATGGACAGACGGAGGCCGTAGGTGCCACAGCTTTGGACGAATGGTTCTTCTATAACCATGACTACGAAATTGACGAAGCGAACCAACCCAGGTGTTATGTGCATAAGGATTGCGGAAATTTAATAGAATCAATTATTAGCTATAACTCATCAGGTAAATCAGACGAAGCACTAAAGGACTTCTTTGACGCATTAAGATATTTAAGAATGTCCAATGCTGGAATGGGACCTGATTACTTCTCGGACTACAGTATGGAGACAACCATGAAAAATAAAGGAGGGTACTAATGCCTAAGATAAAATTAACAGCACTATCAGATGAATACGAAGTAACCTTTGAGGAGGCTATAGGTATCGCCCTGGAAAAGATCCCAGAGGAATACATTACTGGAAAAGGTAAGAACACCTGGATCTCCGAAGAAGGACAGGAGATCATAAAGGAGGGTCTATTTATAGACGAAATAATTCCTAAGAACTATATAGGCAAAGTAATTGCGGAATGCCCGAACCCTAGGTATAATTTTGTATACAACAAGGATATAGGAAAAAAGGTTCCAGTAATGATTCCACGAAGGTTACAAGGCAAATTCATTGGCAAGATGATTAACTTTGAGGCCATTGAGGATCTAAAGGGTGTAAGCTATCGTTATGTCAAAAAAAAGCAAAGTTGATAATACTTTGGACCAAAAGTGGTGCAGGGAGAACTCCGATAGACTGGCGTCATTTGAGATACTTAAACGCTACGTCAAGCACGAGACAAAGGTTCCGATGTCCCACGAAGACCTGTATGATAAAATAGGCGTCTCTAAAACGCAATGGTGGAGACTATTACAATCCCTAAAAGAACGACTTAATGATAAGTAACAATATTTCTGAGGCATTAACCTACCTGTCGGATGAACCCGATGTGAAGGCACTAAATTTAGCATACGACCAAACGGTCACTGAGCTTGAATCATATTTTGATTTATGCAGAACGTCTTACGACGAACGAAGAAACTTCTGGCCAGGTAAGTCCAGGGATCACCGAAAGCACGGAGCTGATGCATTTCCCTGGGAGGGAGCATCTGATATTGAGTGCCATATAATAGATGAGCGCATTACTCGACTAGTAGCATTGTTCATGTCCTCACTCCGTCGGGCCAACGTCCGAGCCTTCCCCGTAGAAAGCGGAGACATAGGACGAAGTAAGTTGGTCTCAGGTTTTCTCAAGTGGATGGTCAGCTCAGGATACATCCCTCGCTTCTACAGAGAGATGGAGCTAGGGGCTAACTATATGCTGGAGCGCGGTATATTAATCACATATGTCGGATGGCACAGGGAGGACAGAACTTTTAAACAGCTGATTGATTTGAATCAGATTGCAGAAATAAGCCCTGAGGCCGCAATGGCAATACAGTCAGGGGATTCGGACGAGGAGTTAATACTCCTTCTTCAAAACACATTTGATGGAGTAACAGAGAAAAGAGCTAAGAAGGCACTAAAACAGTTAAGAAAAGAAGGGGTTACTGAGCTACCGATTGTAAAACGGCAAGTGAATTCTCCCGAAGTTAAGACACTGGCACCCGACGGCGACTTCTTTTTTCCTCCATATGTTACTGACCCACAGCGGGCACCCTATTGTTTCTGGAAGACTTACTACACAGCACAGGAACTGCAGACAAAAGTATCTACTGACGGATGGGACGAGGACTTCGTTGATTATATTATATCCAAATACAGGGGTGTAAACATGGACAGCGTTGAACGCGAACAAGAGGGAAGACGCAGCATAAGCCTTACGGATAATGCATACGAGGCGGACGAGCTTATTGAAATAGTTTACGGATACCAGAGGCTAATTGACGAAGAGGATGGATCCGAAGGCATTTACTGCACAGTATTTCACAAGGAGTTCAGTGGAAACGAAATTGCTCCTGGGTATGCTAAGTTTGAACTACTTAATGGATACGAGGACTACCCAGTAGTTGTAACTAGACTAGCTGAGGATACTAAGCGACTATACGATACCCAGACTATTCCCGACATCCTTCGTGGTATACAGAACCAGGTAAAGGTAGAAAAGGATTCCAGGATTGATCGTAACAGCCTAGCAACCCTACCTCCTATACTTCACCCAGTAGGACAGGCTCCTACGGACTGGGGTCCAGGTCGAATGATTCCGTATCGCCGTAAGGGTGATCTGGACTTTGCTCCAACTCCTGCATACAACCAAGGTTCCCTGGAGATGGAAACTACTCTAACGGATCTTGCGGATCGACTTGTAGGACTTGATGAAAAATCACAGATTAGCACAGTTCGCCAGCAGTTCCTTGTGGACAAGTTCCTTAGTCATACAGCCGAGGTTCTTCGTATGTCATTCAAGTGCTTCCAACGATTCGGCCCAGATGAAGTATTCTTCCGAGTAACTGGTATACCTGACGCACAGGTGTTCAACAAGGGTAACCCCGATGAGAACTTTGATATATTAATTAACTTCGATGTCCTTAATGCGGACCCAGAAAATGTTCAGGCCAAACTTAAGCAGTTCGCGGAACTAACCCAGTTCAATACTAACAATAGGATGAGCATGGATAGTTTCTTGGATATTGCAGCCAGTGCGGTTGATCCAGTCATGGCGGATGCTATTCTTCAACCAGTTGAAAGCGCCCAAGAGGAAGTCGTCAAACAGGTCACAGATGACTTGGCTAAAATCTTTGCTGGTATCGAAATGCCAGCTAGACCAGCAGGAGCGCAGATTGCTATGCAGGTTATACAGGAATACACACAGCAGCCAGATATTGCACAACGTGCGGCTACCGATGAAGCCTTTTCTGGAAGATTGCAGAAATACGTTGGCCAATATACATTCCAGATGCAGCAAGCTCAGAATGCTCAGATTGGTAGAATAGGTACAGCTCCAGCACAAATGGGCGAAGTTAATACCCAACAAATGTAATGCCTGATATGCCCCCAATAGAAATTCGTTCCTATAGTAAAGGTTACGGACGACCCGAAACTGGATCATCAAACCAGAGCGCAATGCAATTTGCTACAGCAAGAGCGGAACAAATTCAACAAAGGGAGATGCGGGACATGAAGATGAGGCACGCTGGTTCCACCATAGAAAAATACTTCGGATCCAACGCTCCTCTGATTTCGGCTATGCTCGGAAATATTGATGTAGAGACTGGAGGAACATTTGACTTCCAACAACAACAAGAAGGCGGCAATGGATATGGATTGTTTCAATTCGATTTCCATAAGCCATTCTATAAAAAGTTTCTCAATGATAATAACTTGACCGACGGTGTTGACTCCCAGGTAAGATATACCTATGAAAACATATACGGCGGCCTCCAGGATGTTTTAGGATCAGGAAATGCCGAGAAACTCAGAGAATCATTTGAATCATCAAAGGACCCCATAAAACTGTCGGACGATATAATGAACATCTTTTTAAGACCAGGAGTTCCTCACGCTGACAGACGAAGGGAATCCGCAAGGATGCACTCCCTGGCAATAACCCCAGCTAAGTAATGGTAAATATACAGGACGACATAAAGTCTCTTCAGAACTACGAATCCTTTGCTAGGTTCATGAGTCTAATTCACTCCCTTAGGGAGGAAACAATTTCGGAGTTACACGAAGCTCCATCGGACAAGATGCAACAAATATCGGGTCGTATAATTACATATGACCAGATGCTTCAGATGTGCGATTGGGAGAAACTTCAAACTACCTTTAAGGACAGGATGTAACCACCTGTGCTATAATCCGAACATCGCAATCTCTCGGCGTAAATGAGTGGAAATTATGACAGATGAAAACACGACTGCAAACTCTGGGGCAGAACAAAAACCAGTGGACAATACTAATATATCCGTAATGGATCTTGCAAATCGCCGATTGGGCGAGATGAACCCTGGGCCAAAAGCTGAGGAAGAATCCAAGCCAATTGATGATGAGTCAAATGAAGAGAACTCAGAGGAGGTCATTGAGGAAACTCAAGAAGCCGAAGAAGAGAACTCAGAACTTGATTTAGATTCCGAGGATGTTCTTTCACAGATTGACTTGGACACCATGTCCGAGGAGGAATTACAGGAGTTATCCGAAAAGCTAGGCAGTAAAGCTGTTGCTAGATTTGGTGCTTTGACGGCAAAACGCAAAGCAGCAGAGGAGCGATTGGCATTACTTGAGGCAGAACTCAAGGATAAGAAGAACCCTCTTGAAACCCAAAAGAAAGTAGATAACAATCCTTTTAGTTCATTGGAAACAATTGAGCAGTTGCAGAGTAAATCTGCGGAGGTTGATAATATTATCGAATGGGCCGAGGACTTATTATTTGAGAGTGATGGCTACGCCGCCGACGATGTAATAACAGAATTACAAGGAAGCGAGTTAACCAAGGCCGATGTTAGACGATCACTACTCCAAGCCAGAAAGGCAAGTAAGACATTTTTACCTGACCAATTGCGTAAAGTAGAAGCCCAAATGCAAGGGACTCAACTTGAAGCCGCATTTGATAAACGGGCAAAGGATGAACTATCTTGGCTTGAGGGCGATGACAATGATACTAGGAGACAATACGAATCCACCATATCTGATCCAAGGTTTAAAAAACTGAAGGAGATTGTTAAGAAGGAGACACCTGAAATATCTGGTCAACTTGATTATTTCTTTGCCCATGCTGCTAATAGCATTTATGGCCGTAAAGCGCTGCCTCAGGGTAAATCGGGAATGACTATGAATCCTCCTAGAACTGGGCCAACTGGCTCTACTAAATCGGACAAGTCACAGTCAAGAACTGCTAAAGCACTCCAGGACTTGCAAAGTCAATTCCAGAAATCGGGTAACGCTCGTGATTTCGCTGCACTTAGAAAACTACAAATGGCTTCACGCCGATAACTATAACTCATTAAATAATCATTAAATACAATGGCATTCTCAAATACATACGATACCACTAATACAGGTTCGGGTGTCTCCAATCGCGAAGACCTCACCGATGTCCTCACTATCCTCGCTCCAGAAGAAACACCAATCCTTTCTTCTGCTAACAAACAACGCGCATCCGCAACTAATGTTGAGTGGACTGTTGATAGCCTTTCGGCTCCACAGACTGCTGGCATTTCTGAAGGTGCCGACGTTACTGCATTCACCGATCAGTTCGCTGGTCGCGCTCGTCTCGGTAACCGCGTCCAAAAGTTCCGTCGTGACTACATGGTATCCGATCTGCAAGAAGCAGTCGATTCCGTAGGTCCTGCCAAGATTGCTCAGGCTGAAGCCAAAGCTATCCGTGAACTCAAGCGCGACATCGAAGCTACACTTGCTGGTACGCAAGACTCCGCTGTTGAAGACGGTGCTGGTACTGCTAACGCCCTTCGTGGTCTTGGCGACTGGATCGACTCCGCTGGTCCCGCTGACGTTCCTTCTACATTCCGCACACCTGCTGCAAGCATCGTGGATGTAACTGACGACGTTTTCGCTGAATCAGAACTTAACGGTCTTATCTCCTCTATCTTCAAGGTAACTGGAACAAGCGACAATCTTATGCTTGTTGCTGACACTGCTCTTCGCACCGACATCAGCGACTTCGCTCGCATCGGTGGTGTAAGTGGTGACTCAGTCCGAAATGTGAACTACGACGGTAACAGCGGTAGCATCAAGCTATCTGTTGATCTCTATCAGTCCGACCACGGCATCGTTTCTGTTGTCAACGCTAACCCTGACTGCATGCCCACACAAGCTGGTCAAGCAGGAATGTCTGGTTATGTTGTAAACCCAGAATACTACGGTGTTCACGAGCTTATCCCAATGGGAAGCACTCGCCTACCTAACTTAGGTGGTGGTGAGCGTGGTTTTGTTGATTGCGCCTTAACACTTGGTGTATACCACCCTGGTGCCCACGGCAAGATCACAGCATCTGCTTAATTAAAATCTGGTTGGGGGGCGCAAGCCCCCCGCCTTTTTTAATATGGATATAATCATTCCTAATCTAAAACGATACTCCGACGGCGAGATTGATCGCGCCTTTATGAAGGAGATTCAAAATGGTTTTAAACTCGAGAAAGAAACCGAACACAAAAGGTTTGCTCAGGCAGCCAAAGAAGCCCAACACCTAAAGGGGACCACACACCCTACGCTTGGCAAACCAGTTGCAACTATTCCCGCAAGAGAATTTTTCCGACTAACACAGAAGTACGGTCAAGAAACCGTGCATTCTAAAGAATTTTTAAAGTATTACAATAAGAAGTTTCCTGAACTTACACCAAATAAAATCTAATGCAGACCAGAACCTACGGCGACCTATTTAAGATAACATCAGCCCTGATAGGAACTGGTGGTGAACTAGCGGCGGGCGAACAAGACCAGTTGAGTCACTTCATTAACCGTAGGTTCCAACAGGCGTTTGACGAAAGTCCAGTGTGGCCTAGGTATCTTGTTAGCTCAGAAGCAAGAGACATATACATTTATAATATTTCTGGCATTACCGCTGGGCAACACACCCACATAAACCAGAACTACAAACTTCTTGGTTTGGCCGAACCAGATACTGTATCGATTGGAGGCACAAATGTATATAGTGGCCTTAGTAGTACCGATACATTAATTTATAAAAATACTAGCAACGCATGGGTAATTGCAACTGGTGTTGCGAATAGTGTAAATTCTGATGGGGAGGTTGTGTTCGGCGATGCAGGAACCGTGAAGTTTACCGAAACGGATACGGTAAAAAAGGAATCAATAGAGGAGGTTGTTACCTGGGGACAAAACGGAAGCTCGGTCGGTCCTCCGATAATAGTATCTCAGAGCTTGATTCCTTATGATCAAGCAGGCAAAGAATCCATCGGGGAATTTAATCGAGTTCATCGCAATCGAGCATTTATGAATAGATCTTCTGTGGAGTATGATTTCTTTGTTGATTTCAATGGTGCTAACATTTTAAACATTGCTAACTCCACTGACAATGAAGCATTTGTCTCCTACAAGAAGCAGTTCACTCCCTTTACTGTCACAACGGATTACTACAATTCGACCGCAGAGGTTCCAGGTGAGTTCTTTAATTACATTGCTCACGCTGTGTATGCTGACTTCCTACGGGTTCAGAACCGTCAGCAAGAAGCCCTGGCCGAAGAGCAGGTGGCTCAGACCTACTTGAATCTAGAGCTAGAAAAAATAGACATTCGATCCAACAATAACACAATTAACAAAAGATTTTCCACATACGTAAATCGGCAATCCCGATAGTAACCCCCTGTGATATAATACACAATTATGGCAAGTTCACGAAATAACGCACTGGAGTTCAGCTCCGCAGGTTCAATAGTAATCAATGCAACCGACGGTGCAACCGCAGGTTCGTTTGGAGCTATCCAGTTTCTTAAGGATTCAACTCTTTCAGCATTGACTGCTACTAATGTAACTAACTCCGCAGACCTCCTTACTACTCTAGGAGCAGGAACAATTGTTTATGGCAACTTTACCTCCGTTACTATTAGCGGTGGACTAGTGCAACTACACAAGGTCTAGTATGCACGTTAGCCTTGATTCAGCCCTGGGTCGCCAGCGTCGGCTGAACTCAGTGGGCGAGAGCGTCCTTCAGATTGCTCCTAGTGCTGCGGCGGCATACAGCCTCCGTAGTCTTACTGGTGGTGATCCTAAGGTTGTTCGTGTGCGTAGAGCAAGCGACAACCACGAGCAGGACTTTACAGCGTCAGGTGTATCTTCGGGTGCATTGACTTCCTTTGTAAATGCTCAGGTGGTAGCACCCTTGGACATACAGGAACTAAGTGGAACGGGTCGTGACGGTGACTTCATTATTGCCAAGGCGGCTTACTCACTTCGTAGCCTAGGGACACGTCAGGCTACCCTAGCGGCTACTGGAGATACCGTAGCCCGTGCTGATGGTAAGTATGTATGCCAAGTTCGTCGTGACTCTGACGATGCGGTTAAGTCCTTTACAGCGGATGAGGTTACTGATGGAACCTTGTTGGCTTTTACTAATGCAGATTACGCTAAATACACTTCTGACTTTAGTGCTGGAGATGATAGTTGGGGTTCCTTTGATGACGTTACCGAAACTGGTAATATTGATGGCATTGGAGGATTAGATAACAACCTAAGATTAGCCATAGGTTCAGCTACTAGTCAACACAGAGGGTTTAGAAGTAACATTCTTCCAGTAAATCAAAAAATTAATTTTTCGGCTAGAGTCTTTATACCATCAACTAACTCAGTTGTTGACAGCATTGGAATCAGAGATGCATCTGGCTCTGCTATTATTGCAGCTGGCACGACTCCTACGCAAGACGAATGGGTTACAGTAACAGCAAATGACGTAACTGTAACCAACGCACAGTTAAGAGTAGATATTCAAGATGGAGGAGTTAATAGCTTTGCTGGCAATGGCTCTGATGTAATATATTTAAGAGAGGTAACAGTCACTCAGGTTACATCGGACGGCTTCGTTAAAACTTGGTATGACCAAAGTGTAACCAATCAAGCAGGAGATACAGCAACAGGTAATCACGCAACTCAAGCAACTGCTGCGGATCAACCTAAGATTGTTGATGCTGGTTCTTTAATAGCTGACAGCGGTATTGATTTTGATGGGTCACAGTTTTTGCAGGCTAATTCCGTGTCAGGAATGAGTGCTACCATTTCAACCATTGTAACATCTGTTCACGACAGTGGCGGTGGAGGTTGTGTATCACTAGCTTCAAGCGCATCAGGCACTACAAATTTTGGAACAATCGAAGGTAACTCAGTATCAAACATTAATTCTAGAAATACAACTTCTGTTACGGCAAGCGCATCTGTTAGTGGTTCAACTAGATTGACCTTTGGATTAACAACGGGACAAACCTCAACAAAGTCAGGAGCCTTGGGTGGGACTCTGGTAGAAGATACGAGTGACTACGGCTCTGACTTTACATCAGGAGAACTTGATATTGTTCTCATTGGTAAATTAAGAGCATCAAGTGGCACTTTATTTAATGGACGTGTCCGTGAAGCACTTATTTACGACACTGACCAAACAGACAACCGCACAGCTATTGAAGCTAACATCGGTGAAGTCTACAGCATTGACCTACCATCTGGTGTAGACCCAGGGTTTGACCAAGTGGACGGCTTTGTAGAGACTTGGTATGACCAGTCAGGTAACGGCAGGGACTCAACTCAAACCACCGCAGCAAGACAACCTATCATTGTTGATGCTGGAGTATTTCAAGATGGATTGAAGTTTACTCATACTGATACTACAAACGGAAAGAGGTTATTCGTTCCCCGCACTGCCGCAGAATTAGGCCAGGCGTTTGCTCTTGTTTGGGTAGGTAAGGTAACCGAATCAGATACTTCTTTTAATAATCTTCTTGGAGGACTTAGGGGTGTTCAAAGTTATGCTGCTGGAGCTACTGGAATAGCTATTAAATCCAGCGATGGAACTGTTTCTTTTATAAATGAGGACACAACTACCTCAAGGGTAACATCTGACAGTTCAACTTCTGCAACATTGAACGAGGACTTCGTTGCATTTGCTACTTATGAAGATGCGGAGGCAGGACCTGAGCTGAGTTTTCAAGTAGATGCAGGACACCAGTTCTTTAGTTTTGGTAGTGGATATGTTACAACAAGCACAAAAGATATTGGTATTATGAATGCTACGGGCAGTTCAGGTGGTTACAGAACCCAAGAAAGCCCAACAGGAATATGCCGAGAAGTATTAGTCTACGATACTCACCAAGGCGACAACCGTGTAGCCCTTGTGGATAACATTAACAATCAATACTCACTATTCTAATGCTTTACTTAATATACGCAAGCAAGGAGGCCGCCATTGAACGAGCCGACGAAGAAGGCAAAGAACTTGGCTTTGATTACTGGATTGAGGACAATGGTCAAGGCACACGTTGGCTTACCTATCCTAACGAGACTGACGACTATATGTGGGCATTGGACGTAACTAACTACGACCTAGACGAGTCCGAAGAAGCCTCAACCGTCGATCACTATACACCCCTACCCGACGAAGACTAAATGCTATGGAAGATATTATCTACAAATCAACAATCGGAACAGGGGGCTTTATAGCTACCATTGAACTATCTCCCGTGAACGAAGCTCTTGGTTTTTGCGTAGGTCTTGCGACCTTCATCTATATGACTGCATCCGCAGTTAAAGTAATCAAAGAACTTATAAAGAAAAAATGACACCAGAACTTATAGCAATGCTCGGAGGAGGGATCAGTGGTTTCGTAATGAAGCTCATTGGCGCACAGATGGAGAGCCAGGCTCGCCAGTTTGAGCGTATGATTACGTCCCAGCAAGCGGCAGATGCTTCGGCAGATGCAGCGGCTAAGCGTGACGGCGGGGTCATAGTTCGCAGGTTTTTAGTCGTATGCACAATCTTTGCCATTGTGGTAGCCCCATTCGTCTTTGCGTGGACTGACGTAGGGGTAACCATAGGTAGAGAGACAAACGGCTTTCTAGGGCTATTCAAGAGCCTTAAATGGGACACCGTGCAGGGCTTCGTTATTTTACCAGAAATTAGGCAAACTGCCTTAGCCATCGTAGGGTTCTACTTTGGTTCATCACAAATCAAATAATATTATGAATACACGAAAACCAGCAGGTAAATCAAGCAAAGGCTCTTGTGGCGAAAAGGGCGGTATGAGCAAAGGTAAAGGTAAAGGCTCTTACTAGTGGCTAAGAAGGCAAAGAGTGGAGGTAAGATATGCCCAGAAGGTAAAGCCTGGGCTAGGCGGACGTTTGACACCTATCCATCCGCTTATGCCAATATGGCCGCATCCAAGTATTGCAAGGACCCTAACTACGCCAAGAAATCTAAGAGTGCTAAACGTAAAAGAAAATAATGGGTCAGCTAGCACAATGGAGAAAGCAGAACTGGGTAAGGATTGGAACTGATGGATCAATCAAAGGCCCTTGCGGAACGTCGAAGGATAAGAAAAACCCTGACCGTTGCCTCCCTGAAAGAAAGGCTCTCAGCCTCACGAAATCGGAAAGAGCAAGCACAGCTAGAAAAAAGAAAGCAGCAGGAGCAAAAGGAAAAACCGTAGTATCAAATACACCAAAAGCAAAAGTAAGGACTAAGTAACAATGGCAGACAAATCAAAGATGAAGTGCAACGTGCCTCGCCGTGAAGTTCAGGGAGGAAAAAAGTTTGTTGTGAAGGCCTGCGAAGGCGGCAAGGAAAAGATCGTCCGATTTGGTGATGCTAACATGAGCATTAAAAAGGACCGACCAGCCCGAAAGAAAAGCTACTGCGCCCGTAGTGCTGGCATCAAAGGAGGCAAGGGCAAGATGTCCGCTAACTACTGGAGCCGTAAAGCCTGGGACTGCTAATGTCAATATCTCACAGAACCAATAGACTTAAACTCTTCGGAACTCCAGCGGTTGAGCAGTTACAAAATGGTCGGTATCAACTGACTGTTAACTGCACTACTATGAACAGTCGTGAGGACTGGTATAGTGCTAATAAGGCTCGTATCTTCCCTGACTTCGGAAGTCTTCAATCCGCTGAAATGTCCATTGATGGACTGGCTCCACGGACAGGAGAAGCCTATACGGATATGCGTCTCGTGTCGGTTCAATCCAGCACACAGGGAGACAAATATATTGTCACCCTAGTGTATCAAACCTTGGGGGCTAGCTTTGTTCAGGTTAAGGATGATACTATTGACCTAGAGCTAAACGGCCTACGAAGAGTAAGCAGGACCAGTATTGCTCAGGCTGGAACAGATATTCCCACTGACGACAAAGACATTGGTGTTGACTACATTGACCACCAGATTGATGCAGAAACTGCAGTTCGTTGTTTCTTATCGTCCTATAAGATTGATGACACCGACAGCTACAGAGAATTTAAAAGAACATACATTCAAGCTGGAGTCCTAAGCGTATCAACTAGCCAAAATTCTGTTACAAGAGAAGTTGGGGTTAATGCTATAAATTTAAGTGCAGCAGATGTCAGAACAAAAGTTAGTGATGTCACGGTTAATCACAACTTGAAATCTCAATCTACTGAGGACTTTGAGGGGCTAAATAGTTTTAAATATGTATTTGAAATTAGGGCAACAAGTGCCGCTACTGAACTGGGGGACTCTCAGATTGGAGTTAAGTTTGACACTGGTATACAGACCAATGGTAGCAGTGATTTTATTATCACTCGTAAATACGCAATATCATCCGCAAATACAGCAGCATCAATAAAGACGCTGATGCCACCAGAAATTAATGATCCTATCTTTGACGGCACTGGAGGGACGCAGAAGGCATACTTAGTTGACCAAGAGGTGACTCCGAATGGGCTAGAAGGAGCCGTGCTAACAAGAACATTTGCAATGCTACCTAGTCATCTTGACGAATGGGATGAAATGGTCATTAGATTCCCTGGAGTAAACCGTGGTGCATTCCAATTGGATGAAGGCTTTGCCTTCCGCTCGCAACCATACAGCGAGTCTGTTCCAGTAAGGATGTGCAGGGATTTCTTTTTATCAAACCCGCAAAGAATTTGTCTTCCCGAAGAGTTTCGTCCAGTTGATGAGAATGGTAATAGAGTAACAGTATTAACCGAAGACACGTTTCCGACGGCTGACGAATACATTGGATTTGTCAACTCTGGTAAATACCTAAATGATCGAGTCTCTATTCATAGGTGGCAAGGTGACATTTGGGAAAGAAGGATAACACAATTTAAAGCACAATAATGAGTAAAGGAAATCCAGTTATTAAAAATACAATAGTTAATATGTCCAGGGGCAATAGGAATCCGTCAACAGACCAAATGATTTCTGACATTGAATCCCAATTAAAACCGTTTAAAAGAATGGAGTTACCTGGCGCTAATAACGGAGAAAGAATACTGGAAGCAAGCAATATAGTAATACCAAATGCTTAGTCAAAAAGAGAGATTACGGCAAGTCGAAAAAGACATGGATGCACTTCGTAAGATGCAATCTCCGTACGCTAGTGTACTTAAATCAAGTGGTAATGTTGTTATTCCAAATAAAGAAGAAAGAACCAATATTGAGTTGTCTCCAGAAAAAATAATTGTCCAGTCTCTTGGTCCGCAGGACGACGACATGAGATTGCAAATTGGTGGTGTAGATATTTTCAATCCAAAGCAGTGCGTTCTTTGGTACAATGGCGATTTAAATGTAGGGCCAGATTACAATCCAAACTTTAGAAACACTGGATTTAGGTTATGTATTGTAACTAGAGCCGAAGCTATTAAAGCTGGGGCGAACTGGGAGTTGGGCGCAACCGTAGATGTTGATACATTTGACGGATGGGGAGGAAGTTACAGAACTGCTTCCTGGTTTGCCACTGTTATTTTAAACGGAGGAGCCACCAGTAGACACCAGGGTGGCGTTACTTTTACAGGTGATTCTATAGAGCCAAGACCTCAACCAACGGGGGATTATTACAGAACTGGTCCGCACTTTGAAAGTTATTACCCGAACGGTAGTTTTACACTAAATTAATTATTATGCCTGAAATTATTATTTACACAAATGACGGGGACTGCGCTAACGGCGTAGCCGAAATACAACCTTTTACGACTGGCGATGCGACTGACGAGTGGACGCTCAGGTTCAACGATGGAACTGATTTCTATTCGGCAAGTAATGTTACTATGCGAGTAGGTCACGTAAATGGACTTCCTGCGGGGACTTATAATAATGCTTTTAAGTGGAACGATAGAACTGGGGCAGAAAGCACTGCAGACCTTACTGTTAGTTCTGGCGGAGTTCCATCACTATCTATATCTCCTACCCCGTCGGGTGGATTGGTTGGAAATAATGGTGTTTATATACTGCGTGGACCAGAGTTAGACGGCTCTGTACAAAGTGCAACTATTGAATTTGCTGGCCGTTACTTGGCTGTTCCAGTTACTGAATCAAGGATAGTTGAAATACCGAATGTTGTTGTCGGTGGTACTCCAGCTATACTAGAGTTTAATTTCTCTGGTGCCTTTGCAATTCAATCGTGGACAGAAGGCTCTTTTACTAACTACAATTTATGGGAACAAGGACTGCTCACCTCTGTTGATATACTTGAAGCTGGCTCTGGGTTTACTAGTGACCAAAGCAGCCGAGGATCGGTTGGTACATCTAAAAAATTTATACAATCAGTACCAATTTCAACTGGTTCGGGAACGTCCTACAAAACAATATACAAAGAAGGTGCTGGACCAGTTGTTTCGATAGAAGTAGATTCAGCGGAGTACGAGTTTCCGTTCATGAGAGATGAAAGTGGTAATGATATTATTGCCGCTACAACTCTTTCACCTTACTCTGACGGAGACATAGAGGGTTCAACTCAATTTAATCACAGCACTCTTGTAGTCCGACCCGAAACAGTTGCTAGTGCTTCTTCTCTTACCCCAAGTACTGATGCTACGGGACCAAAATGGACCGCTACAATGGACCCAATAAACGCATACGTGACGGAAAGACTTGCACTGCGCAACAGCACTCAACTTGACTTACAAATACGGGGCGACGGTCGCACTTTATTTCAAGGCCAACTGACTATATTAAATAAAATAGCATAGGGTATGTATTACCCACTAACCCCTTTATGATATAATACATATATGACTGAAGAAGAATTAAACAGATTTTTAATGGGAGAAGGAGGCGTTGGCCGAGGAAGTGATAAGGTTTCTGTACCTAGCTTTGGTCAACCCGCCCCTGGACTTATACCAGCTCTTCCAGCTATGCCTACCGTTGACCAAGCTGCTCCAGCTATGCAGCCCGCCTCCGCCTTTGAAATTCCTAAAGCCCCTACTCCAATAGCGGACAGTGTTGGACAGTATTCTCAGGTGAACCCGATGATGGAACAGCAAAGCCTGACACCCTCAGAGCCTTCCTTTGCTCCTACACCTGTAACAAATGTAGATTTAATGGGCCGACCCCTACGCGAGCAACCCAGTGTAGAGGAGATCAGACGCAGGGCCAACCAAACAGGTATATTTGGTCAACCTTTACCTCCTGGTGCGATTGAAAACAATCAAGAGAACATTGCTGGGGTCCAAGGTTTATTATCTGGATTGGGCCGCGTCTTTACGGATCCAACTGGGAGTAAGATGCAGGCCGAACGATACGGGGTGCCAGCTCCAGCTGAAACTCAAATCAGCATGAATAACCCAATGATGCAACAGCAGCCCATAGTGTCTTCTACCCCAATGGTTGACAGTGTCATGAATTCAGGTATTGGCCCTTTCCAGCCAGGAGCAATTGACTTCTCAAAGCCTCCCACAACCAATGTTCCTAGCGGGACCGATCAACCTAGCGGAATTACAATGGGAGCCGACGGGGCCATTAACTTGCCTGCTTTAACCAGGGATTCCCCATTAGGTCCAGTGGCACCAGAAGCTACGTTCCTTCGGGCTGACGGAAGCATGGGTGCAATACTTCCAGGTCAGCGCATAGGAGATGCTTTCCCAGGCAATCCCGATACTCCCCTAGTTGGTAGTCCTCTTGTTCCAGGCCAGCAAACATACCAGGGTGCTAATCTTCCTGGCGGTGTTGGTTTTCAGCGCGCACCTGAGGGTATGGTTAAAACCATAGGCCCTGATGGTAAAATGATTTTTGCTACACCAGAGCAGGCTAACGCAATGGCACCTACAGCGACAGCACCTACAACAGCAGGGGGTTCAGCAGTCCCAGCGGTCCCAGCAGGTCAGGAGTCAAGACTTGACGCAATGGGGCTAAATATGGAGTCACTTAGACAGCTTGGACGAGATGCAATAGCTGGTCCGAAAGCGGCTTACAGGTATTTCACGGATCCATCACAGCCATCTTTTGGCGAAGTCGTAAAGGACGTTGCGCAGGAACAAGGCACTGGGCCTGGATTTGAAATTGCGGATACACCAATCCCACAAGGTCAGCCAGGAAGTATTCAAGATAACTTTGCTAAGAGGATGGCAACAGGCCAGCCACTTACTGATAGTGAAGTAGCCTCCGCTATGGAGTTCGCTAGGAGCAAGGGGTTAAATTTTGACCCCGCTACTGGATACTCACAGGCCCCGATGGCAACAGCTCCACAGGGTAGCCCAAGCATGGTTAATTCACAGGGGTTCAACGTTCCTGCCGCAGGGATGAACCAACCAACCTTAAGTAGCGTTAATGCTATGGCGGGAACAGCCTCACAGGGCCGCCCTGCCCTATCCGCATACGAACAAGCAAGTATGGACAGAGAGGCTGGGATAGCAGCAAGGGACATTCGTCCAGGTGAAACTCCAGCACAGAGAGATACCCGTATAGCACAAAGCAAGACCACTGGTTCACGAACAAGGTCCATGTCATTTGAAGACGCTAGGCGGAGAGCAAGGGCAAACCTGGCGGAACGAGGAGTAAAAGATCCAAGCGTAAGTCAAATAAACGATTTAGCCAGAGGTCTTCAGATGGGTGAAATTCCAAAAGCTCCCAAGGCGGACAAGCTGTCCCAGGCTACAACAATGATTGACCGCATGATTCAGAATGGTCAGTTGTCTCCAGATAAAAGAAATGCAGCGATACAAAGAATTGTGGGCCTAGGTGACGTAGGTGGTGCCGCTGGTTCAGCTGGCGCTGGTGTTATAGGAAGTGCGGAGTTCGACAGGGTTGCTTCCCAGCTACAAGAGGGTGGCTCCTTATACAATATGGGTATAAGGGTTGACCCATCTAGGGTTGACCCCAATACTGGAGCTGCTCAAATCTATCGTGAAAAACCAGGACTTGAATTTGGTCCACCCGAAAGACTACCAGTATCCCAAGAACTAATGCAACAACTTCTTCCTTATGCTAGATCGGTAAGACAGGGCGGGACTATGACTCAGGATTTTGCTAACATGGGAATGCAAGTAAATCAATTCGCTGGATCAAGATAATTAAAATATATGGCCGTTTCAAACGTCACTCTACCTAACGGCGAGCGTGTTAACATCTCCCATGAGGATGATGCTACTGAACTCGACGTCCTTAACTTCGCTTACAGCGAATACGTTACTAACACGGATCCTGGCAGTGCCTTTGGTAGAGGCATAAGGGACGGCGTTGATTTACTTCAGAAGTCCTATGGTTCAACCCTTGAGGGGATTGGATCATTACTGGACTCAGAGTCCCTGCAACAAGTAGGTGCCGATGTTATTGCTGAACAGCGAGGACAGATGGATGCGGAAGCATTCCGTCAGCAACGATACGGGGACCAGGACGAGGGTATAGTTGACTACGCCCTGAACCTAGCTGGTGCCTCCTCTCCACAGATGGCATCCACATTTGCTGGAGCTGGTGCGGGTGCTGCCATTGGAGCTGGATTTTTTGGAGTAGGTGCTTTACCAGGTGCAATCGTAGGTGGCTTCTTGGCCAATATGCCTTACTTTTACGGTGACAATAGAGAGCGCCAGAAGGAGGCCATTGAGCGAGGTTTTAGGACAGAGATGGATGAAGGTGCGGCTGCATTATATGCCGTTCCTCAGTCCCTTTTGGATGCTGCTTTTTCTGCCTTTGGTACCAAGTTCCTGTCGTCGGTAGGGCTTAAAGCTGGAGGAGGGTTGCTTACACGAGCAACAAGGGGTGCAGTCGAGGGTGCTATTATTGAAGCTCCTACAGAGCTAGGACAGCAGTTCCTTAATCGATACCAGGCTGGACTACCTATCGATAGCGACGAAGCTAAACTTGAATACATGGAAGCGGCCAAGGGTGGCGCTCTTCTCGGCGGTCTATTCGGTGGTGGAGGTAGGGCCGTGTTCGGCAGTAAAGAAGGAGCCGATGCTATGCCCGCACCAGCAACGGAGGAGACAGTCAAGATGCCTTCAGTTGCTACACCTGAGGGACAGGCAGTATCTCCAGAGGTAGAAGAGATCATTGAGGGTGAGACAGGCGGCACGGGTAGCATTTTTGGATTAAGCCGCGAAGAGATTCGTAGAATCCTAAATACTCCTGAAAATGTAGCTGACCTATATCCTGGACAAGATTTTGTAACACAGGAGCAGGTTGATCAGCACAAAGCTGACCTGGCCATGAAGGCTAAAATTGAAGCGGAGTTAGGCATAACGGATTTTATTGATCCTAAGCAACCCATAACGGATGAAGACATCCAGAGGGCTTTAAATACTGCTGACACACTAGAAGAGCAGTTCCCTGGACAGGACTCCATTAGACAAGAGCAGATGGATCAATACAGGTCCGACATTGAGAACAAGAAGCGGGTAATGCAAGAGCTGGATGCCGCTATTCAGCCAGATGAAATAGTTCCTGAAACGATACAAGGGCCTGCGCCTTTGCCTGATCCAGTTGTTAAACCAGAGGTCCAGGTAGAGGAAGGTCTAACGTCGGAGGACGAGGCTGCCCTGGAAGCAGAGATGCAACGTGAACTATCAGGGGACATAGCCCCAGAGGGTTCTGTCCCCGTGGACCCTATTGTTGAGGATGCGGAGGCCCAGCCTGAGTCCATTGTAGAATCAGCGCCCGTGACTGAACCCGCCCAGGAGGTTGCATTCAAGATAGAGAATGACATTAACCCGAACTACACTAAAGGTGGTGGTCAAAGGAGGGTGATGGGTTATAAGGTAAGAGCCAAGGATGGTCGGAACTATTACATTGAGTCAAATCCTGATGCAGGTGCACAAAACAGGTTTTTTGTTTACGCGGGTTCCGAAGGGTATCCAGGGGGACAAGAAGCCTTTGAGGCATTCCCAACAAAGAAAGCTGCCGTGGACTTCCTCAGAGAAAAAAAGCCAGAGGCCGCACCAGCCCAAGAAACTGTTTCTGGGTCCAAGAAGAATAACATAAAGATAACTGCAAAAGTTCTAAGTAACTTGCGTAAGACCGCTGTTGAAATTGCAGGCGCTGTAGGATCAAGAACTAAAGTTGAGTTAACTTCATTTTACTCCAAAGACGAGGAGCGTTCAGCGACTTTTGATGCAGTCAACAACGATGGTCAGTTTGATATTGTTGATGGTAATTCAATCAAAGGAAAAGAACTTCCCGTCGGGACTGTTGTTGATGCAAGAATAAATAAATACGAGGGCGGTGATTTTGAATTGTTTGATTCCCGTGAGCTAAGACTCAAAGAGGACGGCACCTGGGAAGAAGTTAAAGATATAGCTAGACTAAGAGAAGAAGCAGCTCTGCCAGAGGCAGAAGGCGCCTTAACATCTGAAGAGCTTGAATACATCCTTGGCCAAATGGACGGGGACGTAACTGTAGGCGCTGATTCAGAAAGCGTAGAATACAATTTACTCAACTCTCCATTCATCCAGGGTTACTCAGGTCGAGGACCCCAGGACTCCAGCATTCCTAACTACGGTTCGTTTCACTACGTTGTAAATGATGCTCAGCAGCAAGCACTAAATAGTGCAATCCAATCAGGGGCAGTGGATACATTGGCCGATGAGATGGTCCAGGAAACAACCGAGATGATGAAGGACCCAGAGGTCTCGGCTGGCATGGGCTGGTACGGTAGAATGAGGAGTCGTTTAAGCCAAATCTTTGGAGCGGACCGTGACTTGTTTACTCACTTACTTGGAACTACTTCAGCCCAGACTGCCGTTGAGCAGAACTTCAGATACAGTGTTAACCTATATAACAGGTTCAAGGCTGGTGAATTTGACCCACAGATTAAGCAATACCTGAAACTTCGCGGAATGCTACAGGCTGGCACCCTTGGTGACTTTCTAATACGGAATAATGTCAACAACACTAAGGGCGAAGTATATACCAAGGAGATGGTAAAGAAGTCCCAGGGCAGCGCATTGCTACAGTCAGCGGCAAGGCATTTTAATCTTTTACCTACGCAACCTGATGGACAGTTATTCGGGGCGAACTCATACCCCGCATTGAAGGCTTTATCTCAAGTGTGGTTCGCTGACAGGTTGGGTAAAAACAGGATGACACCTAAGACCCCTCAGTTCGCAATGAACCTGAACGGTCAATCCCTTGAAGCTACTATTGATGTATGGGCCGCTCGTTCTTTGCGTCGAATAATCTACGGAGGTCAAGAAGAATCAAGAATCCTCCCGTCCGAAGAGACCGCAGTCAGTAACCCTGACTTTGCTCTTGGGCAATTGATATTCGCTAGAGCTGCAAAGAAGCTCAACATGAACCCCGATGATCTCCAGGCCGTAGTATGGTTCGGGGAGAAAAAGATATGGGATCAGAACGGGTGGACTGGAGCAGCTGGTGCCTTGAAGTCATCCTTCGATGAACCCGCTGAAGTCTTCTACCCTTCTGACGGAACAACTAGAAGTGAAGCGGACGCTAATTTAATACTGGACTTTCTCGCCGCTGAGAGATTAGTTCAGAGAGATATTGCTTTTCCTGAAGCGATAACACCAACATCACAAAGCAACAATAGAAAGAAATACGATGAGTATCTTAGAAGAAGTATTATCTCTGATTTCCTCCAATCCAGAGGACGCGGAGCGGTTTATGAAGGCGAGTCAGTTGAATCAGACCGAAGAAGACAAGTTACAAGAGCAATCAATCGACTACGTGGATTCGGAGGTAAGGTCCGTTATCGCAAGGGGTTTGGCAAAGAACCGAAAAGAAGCCTTGGAGCTATTGAAAAAGGCTCCGTTCTAGACGGTAAGAAGTTTTCATCCTTAGCAAAAAGAAATCAGAAGGGCAATAAGTTTGGCTCCTCGGTGGACGTATTTAATGAGGCTGAATACGAGGGCTATGACTTAATTGTTATTGAATCAGGGCCTGGGGCTAATGTAACCCTATCTATATCTCCAGATGGAGAAGTAGGAAGCGTAACAAAATCTGCAAAAGCTACTAGCTTAGATGTAGCCGCCGCCTTTGATATGGCTATATCGACAGGCAAGGTGAAGTTCCTGAATGGATTTGAAACCATTCTTCCCGACAAATACGCCAATCATGGATTTGTTCCAGTAGCTAGGCTCAAGTTTAACCCAGAGTTTCAACCAAAGGGTTGGTCAGCTGAGTTGTATAAAGGATTTAACAACGGACAGCCAGATATTATATTCATGCGTCCAGGTGGGCGAGTAGGTGGAATATATAACCCTACTGGATTTCCTACCGTTAACACATACGAAGAGGGTGTGGCCCTGGCATCTCAGGATGTAACCGCTGGTGCCGCCCCTCAGGGTGAACCAGCAAGCGTTACTTTAACTAAAGTTGAACTAGCATGGTTTAAATCTTTCTTGTCAAACAAAGTTAACCGTGAAGAACTTTTAGAGGCAGTCCCATCTCTAAAAATAGTTGATGGTAAACTTTCTGTAGAACCTCAAGATGCTGGAAGTCTTTATAATTTCGTATTAGAAACAGGTATACTAGATGGTGCAGGCACTATACCCCCTCGCATGAGGATGGATAAATTCTATGAACCCTTTGAGACGTTGCCCTTGACGGATGATAGAATGCAAGAAATTTCCGATGAATTCTCAGCTGGGACCGACACTGGTCCTGAGATAGCTGACATAATCAACGAGGGTAAGACCTTTGAGAATGCTGGTCAGCTGGACCGCTTCATTAGTAAAGTATTTACTCCCATAGCTCGTAAGCTGGGGGTTGATATTATCCCGAACTATTCAATCGGCAGAGCCCTGCAATACAATGTGACGCAGGGTGTTATTGAATACAATCCAGTCGGCATAATTAACAATACCAGGGAGTATCTTACTGCTGGTATGCGCGAGGAATTAATTCACGCGGCGATGCACAAGGT
>ERZ1048068.899-NODE-899-length-24757-cov-4.857339_pt1 | contig 24757 bp, 15 predicted proteins | sample MGYA00383098_ERZ1048068 | MGnify/ENA primary metagenome ERZ1048068 (study PRJEB29581, sample SAMEA5548368) | metagenome | biome: marine; feature: coastal; material: water | depth 1 m | study: Short-term variability in the microbial, nano- and picoplankton dynamics... | reverse complement strand
ATTGGTTTGCAGACAGACCAATGCCCGCTGGTTGGAAAAGTACCGGCTTTGTTGGCAGCAGATCGCAATGCCTGACCGAGGTGGACAATATCTGGACGGATATGCGCCCGCTGAGTGTGCAAAAAGCCATTGACACCGGAGTAACCTAGAAACCGAAAAATAACAGGGAATACAGGAAGTAAATATGCAAAGGGATATTCGCCAGACCCCCACCTACAGAGAGACCCACCACCTATACCGCAGCATCTGGCCAACTGACAGCGCCGACATATACGACGTACAGCATCTCCAGGTATCCCCCGAGGATACCCACGGGCTGTTTACCGGTATCAATGCACAATCTCTAGAACAACCCCAGACAACAAAGGTATACCAAATAGATCTTCAGACGGGTGAAATCCATCCACTCAGCAGTCCATCAGACTGCAATGAGCAGCAGGGTAAATACTCACCGGATGGCCGCTATATCGCTTTTTTATCGGATCGTGGCACCCCCGGAAACCTGCAACTAAATATTCACAACAGACAGAATAACAGCCAGTTTTTTGCACCCCAGGCCCATGGTTGGATTGAACAATTGCACTGGTCAGCTGATGGCCGCCAGATGCTTTTAACTGTCGCTGGCAATGGCGCCGACAAAGGCAGCGGCCAGGGTGCAGTGAAGACCAACTATTCCACAGAACAACTGCCCGGCTGGATGCCAGATGTGGAAACAGGTGCCGAAGAGTATCGCTGGCGGCAGGCGTGGCTCTACACCGTCGACACGAATAAATTGCAACCGGTGCCGACAACAGATCTGAATATCTGGCAGGCAGTCTGGTGCGGTGACCAGCAGATTGTCGCCATCACCTCACCCTCACCTAACGAAGAGGCCTGGTATTCCGCACAATTACATCTGATTGATCTGGAAACCGGCCATGCGGAGCTGCTTCATCAGCCCAGGGACCAGCTCTCCTGCCTATCCGTCTCTCCAAGCGGACAGACCATTGCCTTTGTAGAGGCTCTGGGTAGTGATCGTGATATTATCGCCGGCAACCTGTTCACCATCGATAGCACCAGCAAGCAGCGTCGCTCAATCAACAGTCACAGAGTTGATATCAGCTATACGCAGTGGCTCTCAGAGGAAAAACTGTTAGTCGCCGGACATCGCGGCTTTGAAACGCATATCCTGCAATACCAACTATCTAAAGCTGCCTGCTGTGAAGCCCTGTGGAGCAGTTCGGAAATAACCAGTTCGGGCCACTTTATCAGCGTCTCGGCAAGCGCAGGCGGCGACTGCCTGATAATCGCCGAAAGTTTTTTTAAAGCACCGGAAATTGGCCGTATCAGCCGCGGCCAGTACCAGTGTATTAAAAGCTTCGATCAGGGGTATAACGCAGAGTCTGCAGCCCTCAAAAATGCCGAACAGGTTTGCTGGTCAGCAGCCGATGGTCTGGAAATTCAAGGCTGGCTGCTAACCCCACAGAGTCCTGCACCCCACCCCACAGTGATGGACATGCACGGCGGGCCGGTCTGGCAGTGGCGCCCCCACTGGCTGGGCCGGCGTCTGCATATCCTCATGCTGATCAAAAAGGGGTATGCGGTATTTTTACCCAACCCTCGAGGCAGCGCCGGTCGCGGACAGGGTTATAGTCGGCTGGTCCTTGGAGATCTGGGCGGCGCAGATACCTATGATTACCTCTCGGGTATAGATCATCTGGTGAAAAAGGGTCGTAGCGATGCCCAGCGACTTGGGGTGATTGGACATAGCTATGGTGGTTATATGGCTGGCTGGTTGATCTGTCAGGACCAGCGCTTTGCCGCTGCGGTACTCTCCGCGCCGATGACCAACTATATCAGCCAGCACCTGCTATCAAATATCTCTCACTTTGTGGCACTGTTTCTCGATGATGATTATAAAAACCCCGGGGGGAAATACCTGCAGCGCAGCCCGGTTATGTATGCCCACCAGGTAACCACCCCAACCTTAAGCATCTGTGGCGCTCTCGACAGATGCACCCCCGCGGCGGAAGCCGCACAGTTTCACTATGCGCTGTTAGAAAATCAGGTTAAATCGGTACTGGTCAACTACCCTCGGGAGGGGCATGGCATCCGGGGAATTCCTGAGCGTATTGATTATTCAGCGCGGATAGTTAACTGGATCGAGCAGCATATGCCGCATAACGCACCGGCAAGACAAGAACAGGAACAGGAACAGGAATAAAAATAGCCAACAGTGAACAAAGGCAGACGTCGAAACAGTCTGCCTCAATTGCCACTGACAATTAATACGCCGAGGAAGCTTCAGCGTTCAAATTGTGTACCTCGTGACCAATCAACGCCGGCATAAATACACAGACAAGACGCAGATCTTCATCACCAGCGACCAGATAGTGGGCATCATTTTTATCCAATGCGTAAATAGTGCCCACTTCAATTTTATGCACTGCTCCAGAGGAGACCTCTATGACCTTGCCACTGCCTGAAATACAGTAGCAAGCCTCCATATGATTTCTATACTCCAGCAGTGAGGTTGTATTAGCCTTAACAATCGTGTCCGTGAGGCTATAACCCATACCATCTCGCTCGAGTAAAAACCTGCGGCTGACGCCATTACCCCAATCCATTTCACGGTTACTACCTATAACATCGTTTAGCGTTCTAATGATCACTGACTACTCCTTTTTATTGACATGAAATACCTTTTAAAAATGAACTAAACCCTGCTAGCAGAGATCTGTTTCCATAAAAATGCCTACCCCGGATTCGCCTGGTTATCAGCCACTACCAATTGCTGTGCGCAGATACAGTCGGCAAGATCGCCAAAGCTAACAATTGCATTTTCATAAATTGCCTGGTCAGAGATCTCTATGGAAAAATGTTTCTCCACACGCACCAAAAGCCCGACAAACAACATTGAGTCGAGTATCTCCCTGATTAATGTGTCAGGTTCAATAGCGCTAACCTGCTGCCCGCACAATAGCGTGGCGACCTCGGCCCTGATACCATCCAATACCTCTTGAGTTGCTGTGCTCATATTCGAAAACTCCCTGCCCTATGCCTGAGATGCAACGTTTGCCAATGACATTTCACTGGCCAGTGGCTGCAGAGACATTTCCCTGTACAGCTGTAGTAACTGCCTGCGATCAACCTTGCCACGCAGTGTCTTTGCCAGCTGCTCAACAAAAATAATTTTATCCGGACGCATATAGGAGGGAATCTTTGATGCAAGTTTCGCCCGCAGAACTGGTTCACTGACCACCAGGTTATTGGTATAGGGCACAACAAAAACAACAATTTCCTTACCTGTATAAACGCAAGCACTCTCAACTACACCACTGTGGTTGAGAATATTATTTTCGATCTCGCCCAATTCAACCCGATAGCCATTGCGCTTTATCATCGAATCGCAGCGACTATGAAAATAAAGTAGGCCATCTTTTTCACTGACCATATCGCCCGTCGGGTAATAAACCTCATCACTATCCAGACCTTTCACCAACTTATCGGAAAAAATTTCACCGTTCTTAAGATAACCCGACATTAACGACTGACCGGAGACAAACAATTCACCCACCGAACTACCAAAATCACTGACCAGCTTAGCGCCGGCAAATGGACAGGGCCTGCCAATAGGAAGAGGCGCATCTGAAGCCAGGTCGGCAGCTGTAACCTGATGACTAAAGCAGGAATTTATTTCTGTTGCGCCATACCAATTAAATAAACAGGCGGTTTTGACATGTTTATGAAATTCAACCAAATCATTTTTATAAAAGGGCTCACCGGAAAAAATGATCACACGCAAACTCGACAGATCAAATGAGGAGGTAAGTTGCGATTGCGATATTCTGTTGAGAATGGTGGGTACCGACTGCCAGACACTGATACGCTGTTCTTCGATATAGCGTGCGAAAGGATAGCCTGAACCAACAGGCCAATCGGGAACAGGCAGCAGAGTTGCGCCGACACTGAGCGTGGCAAATATATCAAACGTCGACAAATCGAAGCCCAGCGATGCCTGGTTGGCCACTCGATCCACACAGCTTAACTGGGTACAGCTAACCGCCCAATCAATAAATATGCACGCCGCGCGATGACTGATAACCACACCCTTGGGGACACCCGTGCTGCCCGAAGTATAAAAAATATAAGCGGCATCCTCCGCGTAAACCAGGGATGTCGCGTAACTCTGAGAACCCGCTGAACGCTTTTTAACCAGCTGTTTTTGCTCATAGTCTGAGCTCACAAATGCTAGCCAACGTAAAAAATGACAGCGCGGGTAAACCGTCGAAGCGCGCTCTTCTCCGACCAGGATAACCAACTTAATTGAACCGAGTTTGGACTCAAATACAGCACTGTAATCCGCGGCACGACACACCAAAATATCTGCCGCAGAGTCATTGAGAATATAACTGACACGCTCAGCTGGCGTGGCAATATCGATGGGAATAAATGCACAGCCATGTTCGACTGCACCAAAAATACTAATATAGGCTTCTGCCGACTTGGGCAACCAAACTGCCACTTTCGATTCGCAGCCGATTTTTAGCCCGCTCAAGCTGGCGGAAAAACCAGCTGCCAACACATAAAGTCTCTCGTAGGTATAAATATCATCTGCCAGTTCCAACGCCGTTTTCTGTGGATACTTCTCTCTGGCTTCTCTCAGATAATTCTTCAACTGAACCACCGTCTTTCTCCCTAATTAGTTTTTCAACAGGGCCGAAGTTTAGAAAGTGACAGTTTTCTAACAATCAATATATGCCGATTATTTGCGAAGCATTTGCCGACAATTTTTTAGATAACCTTCAATATATTCTATCTATATAGTTTGTACGCAAAATTTGCCTTACCTAGTATGCAACCCGAGACAACAAATCACTCGACTTGCATACAGGGAAGCAACAATGGCAAAAGCGACAAAACTGGAAGCTGCAAAAGCAAACATAACAAGTAGCGTAGCAACTGCAACCAATGCCCAGCAGCGACTCTGGTACCAGTGCAAGCTGCAACAACCAGCCTACAGCTATAACGAGCAAGTAGAAGTTTTGGTTCACGGAAAACTGCAGATCAATGCGCTAGAAAAAGTACTTGCAAGCATAGTGCAACGCCACGAGGCACTGCGCACTGTCTTCCAGCTCGATGCTCAGGAAAAGCTTCAGCAAGTTGTACTGGCACCCTTCCCGGTTTCCATTCCGGTGATTACGGTTGGTGATAAAAACTGCGATAATGCCACACTGGAAAAATTGATTAATGACTGCTGCCTGGAACAGGGGCAGGCTGTGTATGACCTCGCTGCAGGCCCATTATTTCGTGCCGCTGTTTTGCAACTGCCGGATAACCGGCAACTGTTTCTGTTTTCCTTTCACCATATCATTATGGATGGCCGGGCAGTGGTCATACTGCTGAAAGAGATCAATCAGCTCTATCGACAACTGAGCGAGCAAAAAAACCTGTTATGTAAGCCCCTGCCGTTTCAGATGAGTGACTTTGCACGCCAGGAAAAAACCTGGCTGCACAGCAAAGCCCTGGCCAGACAGGTCGATTACTGGGTCAACAAACTTAAGGGAATGCCGCCTCAACTAGACCTGCCAATCGACCACAATCGCCCACTGGCAAGCCGCTCTTATGGCGCCTGGCAACCCGTGGCGCTCTCCAAGAGGGTCACTCAACGCCTGATCACCACCAGCTGGCAACAACGTGTATCACCCTTTATTGTGGTGCTTGCCGCCTATAAAAGCCTGTTGATGCACTACAGCAGACAGCGAGACATAGTGGTCGGCAGCATCGTCGCTAACCGCACAGCCAACAATACCAGTGACTTGCTTGGCTTTTTTGCCGAAACCGCCCTGCTGCGCTCGATTATCGACCCGCAATGCACATTCAGTGATTTCTTGACCACTCTTGAGAAACACACCAACCAAGCGTTTTACAAGCAACCAGTACCCTTTGGCATATTAGTCGACAACCTCAGAGACAAAGGAGTGCTAACTGCAGATGCCAACCCCATTCAAGCGGCACTGGTATTCGACAGTATTGCCCTGGAAGAGAACCAGCTTGCCGGTCAACCCACCGAACCTGCCACTTCTCGATCCATGGGTGTAGCAAAATTTGAACTGACCCTATCAGTGGAAATCATTAACGATCAGCTACAGGGGCACTTCGAATACAACAGCGATCTATTTGACCCGGCAACTGTAAAACCTATGGCCAGTCACTTTCAGACCCTACTCCAGTCCGCCGTAGAAAACCCCCAGCAGCGCATCGCCGATCTGTGCATGCTCAGCCAGCAGGAGCGCAAAACTCTGATCAGTGACTGGAATAACACCGCAACCAACTACCCACAGGATCAATGTATTCATCAACTGTTTGAACAGCAAGCCAGACTGCAACCCAATGCCATCGCCCTGGTCTATCGAGATCAGGCAATTAAATACCACGAGTTGAATATTGTCGCCAATCAACTCGCCCACTATTTGATTGCCCAGGGTATCAAAGCGGACATGCCGGTCGGCTTATACCTGCAACGCAGCGCCGATATGCTGATCGCTATTCTCGGTATTCTCAAAGCCGGCGGCTGCTATGTCCCCATCGATATCAACTACCCACCGCAGCGCATCAACTTCCTGATCAACAACAGCAATATTCAATTGCTCCTCACCCAGGAAAGCCTGAAAACCACGGCATTTGATAACCCTGATCTGCGCACCCTGAGCCTGGACAGCGAGTGGCACAAACTTGAGGGCTACCCCCTCAGCACCCCGAGCACCGCCGCAAGCCCAGATACGCTTGCCTACATCAACTACACCTCGGGTTCAACCGGCATCCCCAAAGGCGTCGCCATCCCCCATCGAGCAGTCGCCAGGCTGGTAAAAAACAATCGCTATCTAAAACTGCGTCCGATCAAAAATATTCTTCATGCCTCGTCTATCTCCTTCGATGCGGCAACGTTTGAGATATGGGCGGCGCTACTCAATGGCGCCAAACTGGTTATCTACCCTGAATCGACCCTGTCAACCCAAGGCATCGAAACAATTATTCACGAACAAAGAATAGACACATTATTTTTAACCACCTCGCTATTTCACATGTTGGTTGACGAACAACCAGCCACCATGGAAAACCTATCTTTGGTAATCACCGGCGGTGAAACACTATCGGTTGAGCATATCAAACGAGCACAGAAACACTGTCCTGAAACATTATTTCTCAATGTCTATGGCCCGACAGAAAACACCTCATTCACCACATTCCAGGCCATCGATAAAACAACTCTCAACAACCTGAATGCCGTCCCCATCGGCCGACCCATAAGTAACACCAGCACTTATATTCTTGATAGCCAATGCCATCCAGTCCCTGTTGGTGTGGTGGGTGAGCTGTATATTGGCGGTGATGGTCTGGCACGCAACTACATGCACCGCCCGGCCCTCACCGCTGAAAAGTTTATCCCCAACCCCTTCAGTGAAAAACCCGGGCAACGACTGTATAAAAGCGGTGATCTTGCCCGCTATCAGAAGAACGGCTGTATCGATTTCTGTGGTCGCATCGACAACCAGGTAAAGATACGTGGCTACCGAATAGAACTGGATGAAATTGAAACGGTGATTGATGCCCAGCCCAGTGTAAGCGAGGCTGTGGTTATCGCCCACAGTCGCGATAAGAGCGGCAGCAACCACTTTCTGACCGGCTATGTCGTCCCTAGACAGGAGTGCATTAATCTTGAGCAGTTACGTAGCGAGCTGAAATCCATGCTGCCAAGTTACATGATCCCCTCGATCTTTATTCCACTGGATAAACTGCCAATCAATAACAACGGCAAAGTAGATCGTAAAGCACTGCCATTCCCCAGCACCTACCTGCTCGAAACCCAAGATTTTATCAAGCCACGTACCGCAGTTGAAAAGCAGCTGCTAGCTATATGGGCCAATGTACTCGCGCTGCCGGCAAAAAATATCAGTGTCGACCATGATTTTTTTGATCTCGGCGGCAACTCCATTTCGGTGATGCGGGTGATCTCCCTGTGTCACAAAAATAATCTGGATATTGAGGTTAAAGATCTGTTTGAACAGCGCAGCATAAGCCGTTTGGACAAACTACTGGAGAGCACCAGGAAATCGCAGCAGCAAATCACCCTGGAAAGTGAGATCGCATTGGACAAGAGTATCAATATAGGCGCACAGCCCTGGGCAGAATTTCGAAACCCCAGCGGCATATTGCTTACCGGGTGTACGGGCTTTGTTGGCGCTTTTCTCCTCAAAGAGCTTCTCTGTCAAACCAATGCCCGCATCTACTGCCTCATAAGAGCAGAGTCACCGATAAAGGCTCGAGCCCGAATTCGCGAAAAACTCACCGAATACAAACTCTACCGAACCGGCTTTAGCAACCGCATAGTCCCAGTGCTTGGCGATCTCTCCGAAGAAAAATTCGGCCTCAGCGATGCCGCATTTAACTACCTGGCAAAAAGCGTCGACATTATTTTTCACAATGGCGCCTGGGTTAACCATGTCTACCCCTACGATATGTTAAAAGCTGCCAATGTCGGTGGAACCCACGAGGTATTGCGATTGGCCACCACATACAAGATTAAGTCGGTGCGGCATATTTCAATCCTCAACAATGACAGGGTCAGCAAACAAGACTTCCAGCGACTTGCCAATGGCCAGACATTTGGCTATCCCCTGAGCAAATACGCGGCAGAGAAAATGGTGCAGCTGGCCAATCGCAGAGGCATACCAGTGTCTATCTATAAACTTGGCATGGTCAGCGGCGATGAGCAGGGGATTTCAAACAACAAAGATCGAATCTGCCTGCTGATAAAAGGCTGTATTGCACTTAACTGTATACCTCACAGCGATGGACTGGCACAAATATGCTCACCAACCCTGACCCCAGTCGATTTTGTTGCCAAGGCCATTGTGACATTATTTAAACAGTCAAAATCGATAAACCAGAGCTTTGACATTGTCAGCCCAAGAGCCATGCAATGGGGAGAACTACCAGTAGCTATGCAGGCATTTGGCTACAACCTTGAAATTGTTCCTCTCAGCCAGTGGCAAACCAGGCTAAGGGAATATCAAGTCACGAATCCAGACTGCAAAGACACACAAACCCTTGCAGGTCTCTACTTAGATGAGCTGCCCTTTTCAGAGAAAAGCTGCTTTTCCGAAGAATTAACCTTTGATGATAGCTATCTACCGATGCTGGAAACACTATTTAAGGCCAAAGTAGATTGCCCAGCGATTGATCGAGACCTGCTAAGAACCTATCTCGGTTTTTTGGTTGAGAGTGGTTTTATCTGCTCTCCGATGAACGCTCTAAAAGCAACACAATAAATTTCAAAACACTTTTTGACTACATGGAGATAAAATGAAATATAACAGGCTGGGATGTGCAGGTATAAAAATAAGTGAAATGTCCTATGGCTCTTACCTGACATTTGGTGAAAAGATGAACTTCCATCAATCTAAAGCATGCATGATGGCTGCTTTTGATCATGGAATAAACTCCTTTGACAATGCCGAAATTTATAATTGCGGTATATCTGAATCAATAATGGGGCGCATTGCAAAAAACTTTCGCAGGGAAGAATTAGTCATATCAACCAAAATATTGCTAGGGGATGGCAATAAAAAAGCAAACGATACAGGACTATCGTGGAAACACCTTGTCGAGGGCACTAAAAACTCCTTGCGTCGACTTGATATGGAATATGTCGATATTCTCTATTGTCACAGACCAGATCAAGAGACACCCATAGAAGAAACCGTCAGGGCTATGGATCACATCATCAAATCAGGAATGGCCTTCTACTGGGGCACATCAGAATGGAGCAAAGAGGAAATAAATCAAGCCTATCTTGCGGCAGAGAGATACTCATGTATTCCACCGTCTACTGAGCAGTCAGAATATAACATGCTGGTGAGAGATAAAGTAGAAAACGAATTTTCTCCACTATACGAAAAATATAACTTAGGGTTATCTGTTTTTAGTCCCTTAGCCTATGGAATATTAGCTGGAAGATACAAATTTTCTTCGCTTAATGAATGTGATTCTTTTGAACCATGGATAAATGATCTTTTGACCAAAACAAATCTAGAAAAAGTAGAGCTATTGCGACCACTTGCGGAAGATCTTAATTGCTCATTAGCACAACTATGCATTGCATGGTGCATGCAGAATAGAAATGTAAACTCAGTTATTTTAGGAGCATCTTCAGTAGAGCAATTAAAGGAAAACATTTCATCACTTGAAATCAAAGCAAAGTTTACTAAAGATTTAATGACCGAGATAGGCGGCATACTCAACTAGCTCTTTGCTTAAGATTGAAGTTCTGCATCTTCCAAAATCATTTCCGAAGCTTTTTGAGCAATCATTATTGTAGGCGCATTAGTATTTCCATTGGTTATTGTTGGCATAATTGAAGCGTCTGCTACGCGAAGACCTTCTATCCCTCGAACCTTCAATCTCGGATCTACAACAGACTCAATATCACCACCCATCCTACAGGTACTGCATGGATGGTCACCGCGGAAGGCATTACGACGAAGCTGTTCCTCATAATGACTGTCAGGTCCATCAACATTTGAGGGCATAGTTATTTTCTCAATAACACCTGCAATAGGCTGCTCTCTTAAAATATCCACAATCTGGCGGACACCCTCAATTAGCTGTTTCATGTCTTCAGGATGACCTAATAGCTCATGTTCAATTAAAGGCGAGTTATAGACGGAAGAGGAGCTTAAGCGAATCCGGCCACGTCCTTTCGGCTGTAAAACTACAGCAGCAATAGATATGCTATTTTGGCTATCAATAACTGAACTTTTAGTATCATGGTTCATTACCCAACCAACAGGTGTGAAAATTAACTGCATATTGGGTGCTGCAAATCCAGGTCTTGTATGTGAAAAAACTTGCGCTTGGCAAACACCTGCGGATGCCGGCCCTCTTCCGAAGAGCATCCAATTTATGCCGTTAACAAGGTAACGTAACGGACGCGTCTCTGCATTTAATGAGGGAACTGAGACTTTTGCTTCTAGCCAAACCGCTGGATGCTCTGTGAGGTTTTCACCCACTTCTGGATTATCGACAGCAACTTCAATCCCGTGCTCACGAAGATGCTGTGCCGGCCCAATACCAGAAAGCATCAATAACTTGGGAGACCCAATAGCGCCAGCGCTTAAGATTATTTCTCTCTTACATGCAAAACTTACTTTCTTAGCTTTGAAAAGACATTCAACAGCCTCAGCACGACCATCATTGATAACAATACGACTTACTATGTAACCCGTTCTTATTTGGAGATTTTTTCGTTTCCCTGCGCTTGCCAAAAAAGCACGCGCAGTTGAATACCTTCGACCTCTACGCTGACTTGCTTGAATGTGTGCCACACCCTCCTGTTTTTCAGCATTATAGTCCTCATTGTAAGGGTGACCACAGAGTTGCGAAGAGTTAATAAACATCTCTGTCAAAGGAGATTTTACGCGGCTAAAAGATACTGTTTGAGGCCCATTATCTCCGCGATAGTAGCTTGCACCACCTTCAAAACTCTCTGAGCGTTTAAATGAGCCCAGCACAGATTCATAATCCCATCCCGTACATCCAACCTGCGCCCAATGGTCGAAATCTACTTTATTGCCACGCACGAACATCATGCCATTAATACTACTTCCACCACCAAGCACTTTGCCTGCTGACCACTGATCGATCATACCTTCGCGGGATGAATCAGGTAACGCTTTGTATTTCCAATTGTACTGATCATTTTCAACCGCTTTTCCCACTAGCGCAGGTACCTGTATAGACGGAGACCAATCCCTCGAACCGGCCTCTAATAAGAGCACATTTAGTTTTGGATTTGCCGACAATCGATTTGCCAAAACACTTCCAGCCGATCCACCACCAATAACAATATAGTCCCACTTCATTATTTACTTCCCTGTATGTAGTTTTTAATGTGTCTTACTAGAAAATAGTTTTTTATTTTCAATTCGTCTTTGAATATAACTATGATAGGTTTTATTAATCGGAGTGAGCGATATAAACACCATTCCGACTAATGCCATTAAGAGTGGTAAACCAACAAACGCTAACTTTAAGCCTGCAACTTCCGTATTACTGTGTACAGAAACTGTCGGGTCAAAACCAAAATAAGCCACACATCCAAGTGAAATACCCCCACCTACACCTAGCCCAACTTTAAAAATAAGACTATTAACGGCGTAATATGTGGCTCCACGATCTTTGTGAAACTTAATCTTTCCATAATCAACAATATCGCCAAGCGAAGACAGGGCCGCAATATCATTGGACGCAAAAGATATATAGGCAATTACAATCAAACAAGGTGCAATCCATACCGCCGAGTCAGGCCCAACAAATAAAGTCACAATTAACTGCAGACAAAACAGAGTAACGCCTGTTATCCATGCGGTTGATTTACTTGTCCTAGAGATTAGATTTAGCCAAAAAGGTGTCGACATCATTGATAGAATCAGTGAAACCATAAATATCATCGCTATTTTTTCTGTTAGCTGTAAGTAAGCATCGAGAAAAAAATATATCAAGCCGAACCACATCCCATAGCCTAGCGCCACAGATCCTGAGGCAGCGCAATAGATAAGAAAGGGTTTGTTATCCGTTAATGAAACTTTAAAAAGCTTAAAACTATCGCCACTTTCAGATTTTGAGATCTTGCCTGGAGGGGCATAGAAAATAGCCCAAATTACACCAACTAGTGTTATTCCTGCACCAATGACGATCGCATCATGGAGCACCTCTGGCGTGTAATCATTACCTGTATAAAAGGGCAATAGCGGAAGGGCATAAAAGGCCAGCGAACCGAGATAGGTAAATATATAACGAATACTAAATACCTTGGCACGCTGGTTATAGTCCATAGTTAATTCATTCCCCCAGGTCATATGGGGAACCTCAGAAATGGTCAAAACCAGAAAGTAAGCCATTGACCAAATCAGGTAATACGAAATCGTTACCTCCTCCGGGGGTATAAAAAGATGATAACAGGCAAAAATCGCACCTACCCCTCCACTAACAACCCAAAGTTTTCGTGATCCATTGGCCGCACGATGTCGATCGGAAAGATAACCGATAGTTGGGTCTGTAATACCGTCAAATAGGCGAATCAATAACACAACGGTCGCAACGGCTGATAATTCCAAACCAAAATACTTCACATAGACAGCCGGCAAAATACTCCACATAGGTGTATAAAAGAAAAATGATCCTGCGGCCGGTGCGCCGTATGCGAGCATTTTAAGTAGTGAATTTTCACTCGCTTTTTTCACCTCTGACTGTGCCAGAACCGATTTAAAGCCTGAACTTTCTGCCTTAGATGATCTTGATAGTGTTCCGATAGAAATGCTGCTACCCATACCTGTACCCTCAATGCTTCTACTTGTGGTTCAGCCAGGCCACCTGAGCCCTTGTATAAGACTCCAGGCCTGCCATTCCAAACTCAGCACCCACACCTGACTGGCCATAGGGCTCTGTGGATATTGCCTGAGAGCCTTCTCCTTGGGGCGATGAACCATTGACGGTTACCATCCCGGCGTGAATTTCTTTCGATAAGCGCAACCCAGTATTAAGGTTGGTCGTCCAGACATAAGCTGCCAAACCATAGGGCGTGGCATTGGCGAGTGAAATTGCCTCTTCGACTGTATGAAATCTGGTTAGGGTGAGTACCGGACCAAATATTTCTTGTTGGAACAGTGGATCGTTCTCAGAGACATCGGCGAATACTGTTGGCTGAACAAAATATCCGCCGGTCTTTGGCAGCAGACGCTCACCACCGTACATCAGAATTGCGGTTTCTTTTCCATTTTCAATATAACTGAGAACCTTCTCCATCTGCTGGCGATTTGCCAGTGGTCCAAAGCAAACATCTGGATCTAATGGATCACCAACAGCGAATTTTTTTAAGCGTTCAGCAATACTTACCCTAAGAGGAAGTTCAATTTTCTGCTCAACTAAAATCCGCAACCCAGCCACACAGAGCTGTCCTTGATTGAGCAGAATTGTCTCTACAATATTGTCTGTGACTTCAGTGAGATTATGACAGTCTGCAAAGACAATCTGTGGCGATTTACCGCCACACTCCACATGGGCAACTTTCATATTGGATTGCCCGGCATATTGCAAAATCAGTTTGCCAACAGCAGTAGATCCAGTGAAAGCAATCATATTCACATCCTGATGCAGGGCTAATTCCTTGGCGACAATAGCACCACTGCCCTGCACAACATTTAGCACACCTGGCGGCAGGCCGGCTTCCGTTGCCAGCTCTGCAAGGCGTGCTGCTGACCTGGGTGAACACTCTGAGGGTTTGAGTACAACAGTATTGCCCACGGCCAGCGCCGGCGCTATTTTGGATATGGCGCTCATGACCGGAAAATTCCACGGAACTACTGCGGCAACTACGCCCCTTGGCACACGTTGCTGGGCAATAAAGCAGCTGTTATCACTGCTGTAGGATGCGCTGATAATATTTTCTAGGGCATCTGCACAGTAGCGAATCAATCCTGCTGAGGCTCTGGCATTGGCAAATTCAATACTGACTGGCTTACCCATATCAAGTGCATCCAGTCTATCCAGCTCGGTTGCATGCTGATCAACCAGGCTGGAAAATTGGTGCAGAATGGCGCATCTCGATGAATTCGACATCGCGCTCCAGGGTCCCTCAAAAAAGGCCGCCTTGGCCGCTGCCACTGCGCGCTGAGCATCCAATTCGGTGCCGGCGGGAATTGAAATTGTCTTCTCACCTGTAGCTGGATTTGTCAGCTGTATTTTTTTTGCGCCCGACGAGCCTGAATAGGCCCCATTGATATAGTGGTTTAGTTCACCGCCGGGATGCGGCTTTTGGGTATCTGGCTTTTTAGCCTGCCCTGAGTGCTTAGTCGCTGATACATCCATGTTTAAGTAACCTATCTCTTTTCTATCTGGAAAGAAGGAGAAAGAAATGACCCCGGTGTGGGAGGGGGGGAGCAGATATACACCGAGGTCACTCTTTTTCTTTTGCTGGAGACAAAGGGGGTTAGAAATCGACTCTAAATGTCAGGCCTATAGTGCGTGGCTTGAGGCGGTAAGCTCGGAACGTACTCCAACTATCTAGATCGACGCCAACGTTATATCGACTGGTTATGGCATCATTGTTCGTTAAATTGTCAACATATACAGCAACTTCATAGTTTTCGTAGAGAAGCCCCGCCCGAAGATCAAAAGCATTGTATGTGTCACTAAACAAATGATCTTCATTGATGATATCTGAAACAGCTTCACCGACATGACGATGACTTAGACGAAAATAACCTGCCAAATTACTAGGTAGATCCTCAACAATATATTGAACATAATTTGACATACTAAATTCAGGGCTACCGGGCAATTTTGACCCTGGTGTAAGATCTACACCATCCAGAACAGACTCAAGAGTTGCTTCATTATAGGTAAAGGATGTACCTAACTCTAAGTGATCGAAGGGGATGTAAATTGCCTCGACTTCGATTCCTTTTGAGATAGCATCACCTGCATTATCCGTATATGAAACAGCAAGATCATTATCTAGAATTGTTGTCCTGCCAAGCTGGATATCAGACCAATCGATATAAAAGGCTGTAGCATTTAACTTCACTCGGCCATCATTCCAAATTGATTTCATCCCGATCTCATAATTCCATAGAGAGTCTGGGCCAAAAGAAACAGGCACTCCATTTTCGGGAGTGGCACCAAAGTTGACCTGCCCAACTCTAAACCCCTCAGAAATGGTCGCATAAAAATGTACATCTTCCGCAGCATAATATGAAACCGAAACCTTTGGAGTAAAGGAGTTAGACTTCTCCTCCAGCAAAGGTGTGGGGAATGAGCCTTCTAATGCTAACCCCTCAAAGACAGGAACCTCAAACTCAAAAGTATTATCAAACCAACGGCCGCCAACCGTGACGCTCAATTGATTACTAACAGTGTATGTGACCTCACCAAATACAGCCTTTTCGGTTATATAAGGTAAGTAAATACCTTCGACAATGGGATCATCAAGATGAACCGAAGTCCATATTTCGGAATCGTCAATATCTTGTTCAAGATAAAAAACACCCACTGTCCAGTGAAGATTATCCTCTCCTAGCGAAGACAGACGAAGCTCTTGCGCAAAAGTACGTACATCATCTGTCACCTGATGAAAGGTCTCACCTGGTACTAGACCAGTTTCAAAAAAAGCATCAGTTACCTGACCATAATCTCGGCTTATTTTTACCTCTCTCTCAGAATAAGTAGTGGACGAAACTAACTTTATAGTACCGTAATCATATTCAGCACCAATATTATAAATACTCATACTTGTATCAGAAAAAGCCTTTAATATCCCGTTAAATTCATAGGGACCACCATCTACATCATCACGAAATGTAGCTGAACCATCATCAACAATATCCGACTGATGAGTAACCGTGAGACCCAACTTAAAGCTATCGTTGGGAGTGTAAGCTAACAACAATCGCCCTCCTTTAGTCTCACCGCTATTTACATTTTTTTCATTTCTTAGCGTATTATCAATATAGCCCCCATCATTGCGTGTAAATCCAACTACGCGAAGTGATAATTCATCTTGGATCAAAGGAATATTTAGCATCGCATTGAGACTACTACTGTCATCACCACTCTGAGTGAATGATTGACCAATATCGACACTGCTCTGAAACTCCAAGGCAGTAGGTTTCTTGTTTATCACTCGCACTGCACCACCAAGAGAGCCAGAACCAAAAAGAGTACCCTGAGGACCCCGTAGGACCTCAATACGCTCTATATCAAAAGTATTAGGATCTGTATTAGTCCAAGCCCCCCATCGATTAAGAGAGGGTAAATCGTCTATATAAATTGCCGTAGTGCTCTGTTGGTCACTAAATGTTGTGCTACCTGTCGCAACACCACGAATAATGATTGGACTCCTACCACGACCTAGCGCGTTGTAATTAACCCCAGGAATTTGAGCCAAATAATCCTCTGCGCCAACTGCACCTATCCGGTTTAAGTCATCACCGGTTAATGCTGATAAACTTGCCGCAACGTCCTGAAGGTTTTGCTCGCGCTTGTTGGCAGTTACCCTTACCTCCTCAATTACGGCGTTGCGGTAGCGCTTTTTTTCAGAGTCACCCATATAAATTTTTGCATTAATCTCCTCTTCCTGTTCAGAGGATACAATCATAAAAACTTTTTCACCGTTTTTTGTTATCGCTAGGTTGGTTCCTGCCAATAATTTTTCCAGAGCTTGCTGCTGCGTATATTCACCCTTTAATCCCATAGATTTTTTGTTTTCAACCACTTTCGGCGAGAACAAAATTTGACTGTCAGTTTGCATTGCAAAAAGCGTTAAGGCTTCACTCATCGTGTTAGGCTGAATATTGAAGATCTGGGTAGTATTTCCTTGAGCAAGAGAATAACTACTGAAGACTGTCATCCCAATGACCAGTCCAGAAAACATTTTCAACGATTTTATTTTTTTAAAAATGTCTCTGTATGTTTGCTTAAATCTCCTTTCCATCATCACCTTCTCCTTTCCTAATTGTATTTATAGTAGTCCAATAGATTCTTTATCATCTATTTCTATTTATATTTACGTGTTTTCAAAGGCAAATAATCAGTGCAGAATTCAGTACATTTATTTGATATCTATATTTCACTGTGACAACCAAGTGAATATAAAAACCATGATTGTTTATTTTTTTGCGTACGTAAGATTTAAATGATTTATTTAAAAATAATTTCAAATAATTGAGTTTTTTAGTGCAGAAATTGGTTATTTTAAAGACGCCTAATTATAGGACTCTATCAATTAAGTCTTTATTAGTAGCATATAACACAGCAGAAGGAAGTGTAGAAACGCCAAAATCTGATTTTATTTTGGCAATTTTTTTATTTGCTGTATCCACCGACATACCCATTATTCTGGCAGCCTGACTGAGAGTGACATCATTGTGAGCAATAATATTCAGCAGGCAGAGCTGTGTATTTGTCGCAGTAATTGATTCTTTACTGGCACTGTCAGAAAAATGCTGAGGGAATCGCTTTAATCCCACCTCTTGAATACTTTTGTTTAGGGCATCCAGCGCCAGTCGATTATTCTTTGTTTGAACTGTGAATTGATTTGAACTGCAGGTTTTATCAACAACAGATAGCACTTGTTGACCGCTTGAGGCTTGACTTCCTTTGCGAAAAACATAGCCATAATTTGTTGCTGGTGTACCCAGAATGCAACAACCACGCCTTACAGATGTATTTGGCGAATCAAATAGAGAGTTAGTCTCTTCATAGTAGATATCCAATAATTCCTGGCTTGGCCGCATAGCGGATACACTATAAAAATATCGTATCGCCTGATGCACAGTCTGTGTTGAATTATTGTTGATTAGTATCTTGGGAGGTTTTTTCAGATAGTAACCCGCTGCGGTGCAATGAAATACACTGAATTCCCTGTATCCCATTAGACCCAGTAATTTCTCTATGCTCTGCGTTAATTCTGCAGGCGAAGTCACTTCCGCCAAGGCTTCAAGAAACTCTGATTCAAGGGCTTTTGCGAGAACCTTATCCCCTTCCACTACAATTCCAATCCGTGTCTTTAATGTAGATTGCGACCAGTTGAAAAAAGGATTACACAAAAATAGTGGTATGCGTAGCAAGCTACACGCCAAGCTTGACGTGTATCATTTTTAGTCTCTACTTGGTCTGATTAAACTGCATTTGAGGACTTATAAGCACGAACGATTTTTCGAACACTTAAAGGCGACCGTTAAGTCTGATATCCGGGGCAGTGGCAAAATCCGTATTGGGTTTAAGAATAAAATTTCCCCGCGGGTCTGTCTCAAGCTTCATTGAAAAATAGGTCTTCAGCGCCTCAATAGCGCTGTGATTGTCGCCTGCATCAAATACGCCTGTTACACGAATCGAGCGCAGCGATCGATCAGCGATAATAATTTTCTTGTCCGAATAGCGGTTGAGCTCGGCGACGACTTCCGGCAGCGAGTGATTATCAAATACCAGTCGCCCCTGCTGCCAGGCGGTGACCTCGGGAATATCGACAATATCCGCTTTTGAAATTCCCTTTTTCGAATAGACCAGTTGCTGGGCAATATCCTTATGCTCATCGGGCGAGTGGCTGATTGTTATCAGCTGCTCCTGTCGTTCGACCGCAACTATTCCCTCTATAAGGGTTACCAGCACATCATTCGCTGTTTTGCGAATCACAAAGGTGGTACCAAGGGCTGTTACTACGCCCTCGCCGGCCTCAACGCTGAAGGGGCGCTGTTTATCATGGGCCACATCAAATCGGGCCTGGCCTTTTTCTAGCATAATACGGCGTTTGTGCGGCGAATAATCTGTTACCAGACGCGTGTTTGTATCGAGTAAAACCACTGAATTGTCCGGCAGTACCACTGTTATACGCTCGCCTACCTGTGTTTGGTAGATATCGCTATGGGCAGGTGTATGCAAAAAATGACCATCATTAAACTGGATTGCAGTAATAACCATCAATAAAAGGGAGGCGGCTATGGCCAATGACGGCCATGGACGGCTGAATAGCGACTTCTTTTTGGCCTTGGCCGCCGTTGCTGTATCGCGCAGTACAGTCTCCCTTGCAGCAACTATCTCAGGCGCCTCAGAAAAACTCCCAACAATATCCCAAAGGTTTTGCAGTTCCTGAAATGCCATGCGATGCATTGAATCTGCCTGCAACCAGCTTTGATGTTCGGCCTTTTCCGCTGCCGTTGCATCACCGGAATTCAAACGCACAAACCATGATTCAGCCTGCTCTTCGATAAGCTTTTTATTAATGCTCACAATTTGATTATCGCTGTTGCCTGTCATCAACTTTCCTTTAACATTTCTTTCATTCGCTTCAATGCGATCATCATATATTTTTCCACTGCGCTGAGACTGATTTCGCAACGGACGGCAATCTGTCCATAGGTCAGACATTCATAACGGCTTAACATAAACACCTCCCTCACCCTGGGGCTTAGGCTGTTTAACAATTTAATATACACAGCGTAAAGCTGTTCTGCTTTGAGGCTTTCATCGGGCGATATAATATCTTCTTCAATGAGTTCTTCCTCAAACTCGATATGTAAATCGCTGCGTCTTACACGCTCTCGGCGCAGCCGGTCTCGAAGTACACTCCATGCAATGGTAAATATATAGGCATCGGTATACTCGCTGTACTTGATATCCTGACGCCTTAAAATTTTACAAAAAACCTCCTGGGTCAATTCTTCAGCATCCCATGAATTGCGCGACCGTCTTATAAAAAAACCTAACAGTGCTCCCTGATATTGATCGACAAGTGCTTTCATTGAAACCACCTTCCTCCCTGACGTACTTATTATTATGCTTTAAATAAACAGCTACCTTTCCCAAACCAACTTGAATAATGATTTTCTTAACCGAACACCTAAACGCTAATCAAACCTTTGCTAACCGCCAGATACACTGCATTTGCCTGTGAACTGGTCCCCAGAGCCTGCTTGGCAAGCGCCATATGCTTATTGGCTGTATCCAAACTAATGCACAAACTGTCTGCTGCCTGAGCAAGCGAGAGATCGTGCTGAGCCATCGTGCTGAGTAGCCGCAATGGCTTGGCTTTGATCAGCCCGCCCTTCAAGGCAGGTAAAAATACCGTTTCGCTAACCAAAATAACTGCGTTGGCAAGCACCCTTAACAAGTGAGAACTCTTCTTAACCCTTTTGGCAAATTCCTCTCGCCCCACATTCAGGGCCATTACTGAAAAAATTGCCCGGTCATTACCTGACTCTCTCTGACTTCGCACCGGAATTACATAGGCATCGTTGATCGCAAATTTTTTGTAAATATCCAGAATTTGCAGATTCTTCTCAAAGCTATAGGTCATCATTGGAGCGCATTCAATAATATGCTCAATCATTGACAGTAAAATCGGATCATCGGCTTCGGTATTGATATAGTCCAAAACCATATCATGGCGACAGTACTTGCCTTGTTGGTACTCATCAAAGAGCGCCTCTGGCAGGGAACTATGGGGGGTTTCAATTGCGTTAACTGCGGTCTTGCGGATTAGTACATAATCGGTAAATCCAATATCAGCGAGTATGGATATGATTTTCCTGTTAAATGACTCAAGGCTTTTTGCAGCACTTAGGGTGCGAACATAATCAACCTGAGTAAGCATCACTCCAAGCGCCTGCTCTTTACCACCCTCTAACGGTGCAAGCTCGCTGGCTTTTTGCACATGCTCAGCAAAGTTATAACCCTTTTTGAAAAGCGATCGACACTCAGCAACCATACCTACTATTTCCTACACAAAATAGATGTTTGAATAACTATTAATAAATCTAGCTGAGGGCACAGAAGGGGACAATCACTCTAACTGGTCTATTTTCTGGCAGTAAACTGCCGTATTAATGATAGTTTCTTATAGGTTGTTTAACGATTTTACGCAAAGATCTTAAGAAAGCCCGATAGTGCTATAGAATCCTATCACCTCCTCAATTATCAATTTTGCAATATCAAAGCATAATTCATCACTTTTTCAGGCCATAAAAAAAGCGGCAATCCAAGATAGGATTACCGCTTTTGAAGGCTGCTGATAGCTCTGTGAACTTAAAATCTAAGCGATCAAAACTGATAGGTAACATCAACCCCCAGAGTGCGGGGATCACCGAAGGCCTGGCCAATCGATACGGCGGGCTCACCCACAGCGAACGCGTAAATTACATACTCCTCATCGAGCAGATTCTTTGCCCAAACCGAGGCCTTTAGGCGACCTTTACCTGAACTCAGGTAGATATCGCTTAACTCTACACGAGCATTTATCAGGCTATAGGCATCGGTGCGCTGCTCACCAAATGGTACAAAGGAATAATGGTCGGTTGAGGTTATATCCATGTGTAGCGCCAGTGTCCCGTAGCGCCGCGGCTCAAAACGATAATCCAGAGTAAATGCGCCAGCGTGCTGAGGGGCCAGGGGCACAAAGAAACGTTTTAGCGCACCGCTGTCGAGGGGGTTGGGTTGCAGGGGCATATCACCGTCAAGATAGGTATAGCTCAGCCCCATCAATAAGCCCACTAGCGGTGCTAACGTGATGTCCAATTCCACACCACTGACCTCTACTGTCTCTGCGGCATTTATGGTTTCAACCAACGTAGGTATCACCGGATCAGAGAAATCCAACTGCATATCCTTATAATCGGTAGTAAACACCGCCATATTTAACCGCGCACGACGCTGCCAGAATTCCGACTTCAGCCCTAGTTCCCAGGTTTTTGACACCTCTTCATCAAAAGCCTCAAAGCTTGCTGAACGAGTATTAACCCCGCCTGCCTTGTAGGCACTGCCCCATTTTAGATAGGTGGAGAGATTATCTATCCAGTCGTAATCAATCACCACCGAGCCATCAAAATGGTCATACTTTTGCTCGGAGACACTCAGGCTTGTCTCAAAGCGGGTAGCATCTCTTCTATCCTCGGTATAACGACCACCCAGAGTAAGATGTAACCTGTTGGCTAATATATCTGGAGTCCAGGTTAGCTGTCCGTATGCCGCCTGAGAGCGCGCTTGGGTATCAACTATTCTTGGGGGCAAGAAGTCATTGATACCCAGCGCGTCAAAGGTGGTTGGTGGATCGATAGGAGTTAGGGGATCGCCAAAGGAGCCGAAAATATCCAGTGAGAACCTATCTTGCTTTGCTTTATTAGCGTCCTCTTTCAAATAGTAAAGACCCGCGACCCACTCAACCTGATCAGAGTCACCAATCAATTGCAGTTCTTGTGAGTATTGGTTGTGATCAAGAATTGACAAATCCAGCAATCCATTAAAGTAAAGTACACCGCGATAATTATTATGGTTATCCTCAAGAAGAGTACGGTAAGAGCTAATCGATTTAATCGTCAATTGCTCTGATACTAACCAGGTGAGCGTTGCAGCATGGCCCTCTTGCTCAACCACAGTCGGTTGCAATGGCGCCACCGGCAGGCGAGTCTCAGTGAGACGTTCTCGCTCTTCACCAAATACGCCGATATTGTCCTTGTAGAACTGCATATACTGCTGCACCATCTCGACATTAGATTTATCAAAGCTGTAGTCTAGACTTATAGCCTCACTTACTTGCCAATTAATACTAAAACGTCCACCGTCTTTATCATATTCGTTGTAATCGGCCTGATTAGGCGCAGTATTTTTGACCCAACCATCTCGCCTTGAGTGAAAATAATCAAACTTGGCTTTTATATGAGCCATCTCGGGTAAATTAACCCTTGTAATACTTTCCAGTTCATCAAACCGGCCCATACTAACTATCTGCTCCAGACCCCATTGACCAGTTGGTTTTTTTGTTATCAAACGCACCGTTCCACCAATTGAGTTACGACCAAATAGAGTTCCCTGAGGACCCCGCAGGACTTCAATACGTTCTAAATCTGCTATATCGAGATTTACACTATGGGAGCGGGCTAAATAGACACCATCTATATAAATCCCTACATTACCATCTCGGGTTATTTCACTAGCATCAGGGGGCGCATTGCCACGAATACCAATAACCATATTTGATGGCGTACTTCCAAGAGAAAGTATTCTCAAGGATGGAACTACACCACCTAAAAGACCTTCTAAACCTGTTATTGCTTGTCTATTTAATTGCGTAGCATTAAGTACTGATATAGCTATGGGCGTCTCTTGCAATGACTCTGGACGTTTTTGCGCGGTCACTGTTACCTCATCCAAAGCAGGTTGACGATGATTGTCCGCAACGACCTGCAATGTAACCATGCCAACTAAAAAAAAGAACGGCAATGTCAAAATTGAAAATGTCTTCATACCTGCTCCTTGGTTCTGATATTTATTTTTGAAAATTGCACAGCCAACTCTGAAACGCCATGAATAAATACTGATTTCTCCCACACTAACTCTTCATGGGGAGGGCAGCGAAAAGTATTAAATGCTTGCAGCAAAACTTCGAAGGCAACTTTGAGTTCAAGACGTGCTAAGGGGGCGCCAACACAGTTGTGAATTCCATAACCAAATGCCATATGACGCTTAGCATTAGGTCTAAATAAATCAAATTCATTTGGATTGGCAAAACGATGGGGATCGCGATTAGCGGATGCCAATAAAGCCATCACTACTTCGCCTTTTGGAATAACAATATTGGCAAGCTCGACCTGCTCTGTTGTTATTCGCATAGTTCCTGTAGTGGATGAGTTATATCGTAATAATTCTTCTATAAATGCGGGTATTAAATCTGGAGATTTGATGAGCTGGTCAACTAGCTCAGGACGTCTAGAAAGTTGAATAATACCATTATTAAGCATCTGAACGGTTGTCGAAAGTCCTGCCGAAACAGTAAGATTCATCAACCCAAATAGCTCTTTATCGGATAGCTTTTTGTTATTTATTTCGGCATTAACCAAGACTGTTACTAGATCATCTTTTGGATTAAGACGCCTGCCTTCAAATACATCCAGATAAATTTTTTGCTGCTTTAAAGTTAGTTCCTCATAGGTTTTAATAAATTCATCTGAAGGCCGTGTAAAACCTACCTGCTCTTCTATCTCCACCCATTGTCTTAGTTCTTCAAGGGTTTGAGTCTCATCTAACCCAATGATATTACGCATGATTTTCCCGATATAAGGATAGGAAAATTTCTCTATAAAATCGACTGGTGAGGTGTCATCAAAATTAACTAATAAAGACTGGGCGATAGTTCGCATTAGTGGAGCAAGAGACTCCAAGGATTCGCGAG
>ERZ1048068.898-NODE-898-length-24766-cov-11.495771_pt1 | contig 24766 bp, 26 predicted proteins | sample MGYA00383098_ERZ1048068 | MGnify/ENA primary metagenome ERZ1048068 (study PRJEB29581, sample SAMEA5548368) | metagenome | biome: marine; feature: coastal; material: water | depth 1 m | study: Short-term variability in the microbial, nano- and picoplankton... | reverse complement strand
AAAACATTACCATCTATAACAAGAGTATGCCCAGCATTATGACCTCCTTGAAACCTTACAACTAAATCAGCCTTTTCAGATAACCAATCAACTATTTTACCTTTGCCTTCATCTCCCCATTGTGTACCAATGACAATAACATTACTCATCGAAGATCCCTTAATTTAATTATTAAATCTTAATATTTTAATTTCACTATGGTATTTTTTTTCCATATATATTTACATTTCAATTCAGTTGCTTCTTTATCAGAATTGTTATTTAGTTTACTTCCAAAGACAACACTAAACCCTTTTTTAATAACTTTGTCTGCTTCCATCATATTTAAATATGGTATGTAAACCAAATCGTTTTGATTATAAGATACTGATGAATTATGAAATTTTTCTGTATATATTGTACAGCCAGTTGCCGTTTCGCCCGATAGAGTATTATAACTTCCACCTTTTACAATCTCACCTTTAAACATTTCAGAAAAAATTGTGAATGTTAAACCTGTGTGATACTTGAATCCTCTGTTTTCAAGTGGATCAATAGAAATATTTATAGAGCTATCGTTTTCTTTAATAATATCTATGACTTTTAATAAATAGTCTCTTGCCTCTAAAAGCATTCCGTCTAATTTTAATTCAGATAACTTCTTAATTCCGTTTTCATAATTACCAGTGCATTCCATCAATTTCAAAATAATATCTAAATTATTAAATTTTAATTTTTTTAATGTTTGTGAATCTTTTCTATCTATTGCTTCATTGATTTTCTCTATTAGAGAATTTTCAATTCCATCTAAAAAAAAATCTCTTAAAAAAGGTAAATTTAAATCAACTGTAATATTTCTAATATTTATTGATTTTAGTGATTGTAAACAAACAAGTATAATTTCAGAATCTATTAATTCTGACTTTGGACCAATTAGTTCAGCACCTACCTGAGTTTTTTGACGTTCCGCATTAAAACTATCACCTTTTACTCTTAAAACATCACCAGAATATGACAATCTAAGTGGTCTAGGTAAATGAGATAAACGTGTGGAAGCAATCCTAGAAATTTGGGCAGTCACGTCAGATCTTAAAGCCATCATTCTCTGTGATAATGGATCCATAATCCTAAAAGTTGAATCTTTTAAGACAGCACCTGGTCCATCTGACAGAAGACTATCTTCATATTCAACTAGTGGAGGCTTTACTCTCATATATCCATAATTTGAGAACACATCTAACAGATTTTCTATGGTTTTTGCTTGAATACGAGCGTCGGGATAAAGTATGTCACTCAAGCCAGCTGGCAATAGTCCCTTTTTACTTGATGAACTAATCATTATATCAGCCTTAATTTGATAAAATTATATTTTATATAACAAAGTTAATAATCTATCTAATAATTTTTCTGATTTTTTATAAATAAAATTTATTGAAAACAAATTGAATTAACTCGAGCTACTTGAGGTAGAGATTTAATTTCAGAAACTATTTTATCGTTAATTACTTCATCAACTTCTACTAATGCTATCGCTTCTCCACCTACATCACGACGGCCTAAATGAAATGAGGCTATATTAATTTTTTGGCTACCTAATGCATTGCCTAGATCTCCAATAAAACCAGGTTTATCATAATTTCTTAAATAAAGAGCATTTTTAGGAAAATCTGACTCTATTGGTATTCCTTGAATATTTACAATTCTAGGCTTATTACCGGCTATTAAAGTACCTAATATTGTTCTCTCGCCTTTTTCATGACGAATAGATATTTTTACTAAAGTTTCGTAATCACAACGTCTTTCGTGTTTTATCGTTGATAAATTTATACCTCTACTTGCTGCAACTGAAGCAGAATTGATATTATTAACAGCTGCTGATGTAGGTTCCAAAATACCTACTAAGGCACTTGCCATTAAAGGCATATCTTGAATGTTTGAAGCTTTTCCATCTAATTCTAATTTTATACTCGTAACACCTTCTTGTGTAACTTGTCCCAAAAATGAGCCTAAAAGATACGCAAGTTTAATATATGGTTTTAATATTGGCGCTTCATCTGCAGTTACGTTTGGAAAATTAAGAGCATTAACAACAGCACCTGTATTGAGATAATCAGACATTTGCTGAGCTATTTGTATAGCAACATTTTCCTGCGCCTCTAAAGTAGCCGCACCTAAATGAGGTGTCGCAATTAGGTTGGGTGCTTCAAACAAAATATTTTCTTTAGCTGGTTCTACAGTAAAAACATCGAAAGCTGCTCCTGCTAAATGACCTGTTTCTAATGCAGCTCTGCACGCAATTTCGTCAACTAAACCACCTCTAGCACAATTAACAATCCTTGAACCTTTTTTCATCATGCTTATTGCTTTTGATGAAATAATATTCTTAGTATCATCTGTCAAAGGTGTATGAAGAGATATAATATCAGAGTTTTTTAATAAATATTCTAATTCTACTTTGTCCACACCTAATTCAAATGCTTTTTCTTTTGATAAAAAAGGATCAAACGCTAAAACCTTCATCTTTAAACCTATTGCTCTATTAGCAACAATTGAGCCTATATTTCCACAACCAATTAGACCCAAATATTTTCCTGTTATTTCTGTACCATTAAATTTTGATTTTTCCCACTTCCCTTGTCTCGTAGAATCGTCGGCTCTTGGTATCATCCTAACCAAAGACATCATAAGAGCTATAGCGTGCTCAGCAGTAGTTACTGCATTTCCATAAGGTGTGTTCATAACTATAACACCATTTTTAGTTGCTGCTAATTTATCAATATTATCTGTACCTATGCCAGCACGACCAACAATTTTTAAATTTTTGGCTTTATTAAAAATCTCTTCTGTGACCTTCGTAGCAGATCGAATAGCTAATCCGTCAAATTGATCAATAATTTTTAATAATTGATCTTTTTCAATACCAGGCATATAGGATGTTTCTACTTTATTTTCTTTGAAAACTTCAATAGCTGATTCACTTAATTTATCACTTATTAATACTTTTGGCATGCCTTTATCCTCAAAATTTAAATTAATTTTAGTGTTTTTAAAGTCTTGTCATAGGCCCAATCCAAACAAGGTAATAATTTTTTAATATCATCATTATCTACTGTTGGTCCTCCCCATATTCTTAGACCAGGAGGTGCTGATCTATAACTACCTATATCAAAAGCTATATTCTCATCTTCTAAAAGTTTGATAATATTTTTTTCAATATTATTTTTAACTTCCAATGATTGATTAATTATTTTTGGGTCAATTAATTTTAAACAAATAGATGTATTAGACACTGTATCAAAGTTTTCAGATAAAAAATCTACCCAATGAGATTTAGAAACCCATTCAGCAATTATATTTAAATTATTTTTTGACCTTTTTATAAGTTCTGCTAATCCACCAATATCTATGCTCCAATTTAGAGCGTCTATATAATCTTCAACACAAAGCATTGAAGGAGTATTAATTGTGGAACCAGAAAAAATATCAATATTTAATTTACCATTTTTTTTAAGTTGAAATAATTTGGGTATCGGCCATTGTGGATTATATGAATTAATTCTTTCAACAGCTTTAGGAGATAATATAATCATACCATGCCCACCTTCACCACCTAAACACTTTTGCCAAGAGAATGTAGTAACATCTAATTTTGACCAGTCAATATTCATCGCAAATGCAGCTGAAGTTGCATCACAGATGGTAAGCCCAACACGTTTATCATCTATCCAATCAGCATCAGGAACACAAACACCAGCTGTTGTTCCATTCCAGTTAAAAACAATGTCACTTGTAAAGTTTTTATTTAATAAATTAGGTAATCTACCATAATCGACCTTTGAAATAGATAATTCACTAATTTTTAGTTGAGATTTGATATCATTTGCCCAATCAGATCCAAAACTATCCCAAACTAATATTTCAACAGGTTTAGCCCCTAGACAGTTCCACATCGCCATTTCAATCGCTCCTGTATCAGAACCCGGAACAATTCCAACAAGATAATCATTAGGGATTTCAAGCACAGATTTTGTTAACGTAATAGCTGTTTCTAATTTGCTTTTTGCAATTTTGTGTCTGTGGGATCTGCCTAAGTTGGCGTTATTAAGATTTTGTAAAGACCACCCAGGTCTTTTAGCACATGGTCCAGATGAAAACTCAGGACGAATTGGCTTGACTAATGGAATGGTCATATTAACCTCTCTAAATGTTACTGTTTGTTGGGAAACAGTGGCCCGATAACTTATTTAATGATTATAAGGAATTTGTCAATACTCTATTAAATTTTAGCAAAAAAGTTTTTTAATATTATAGGTTGAATTAATGATAACATTATATGAATTGGCCGGGAAAAATGATCTCAGATTTAGCCCACCTTGCTGGAATGTAAAATTATGTTTACTTTATAAAAATATTGAATTTGAAACTGTTGCAATTGGATTTTCTGAAAAAAATAAAATTTTGTTTTCTAATCAACAGTTAGTTCCAGTCTTAAAACATCAAGACGGCCATATATCTGATTCTTGGAATATAATTAATTGGCTAGATGAAAATTATGAAAATCCAAAGCTTTTTGTTAACGAAGCAAGTAAAAATTTTTCTCACTTTTTATACCTTTGGACGTCAAGACAAATTTTACCAATTCTATTCAAAATTATAGCTCATGAAATACCTAATATTCTAGAGGGTGACGATTTAAATCATTATATTATTACAAGAGAAGAACGCATTAAGGGGCCTATCACAAAATTCGTACCCGTTATTTCTGATTCAATTAAAAAGTTTAGAAGCTTAATTAATCCAATGAGATCACTTATTAAAAAAAATGGTTTTATTTCAGGATCTAATCCAGGAATAGAAGATTTTATTTTTTTTGGAAATTTCAAGTGGGTTTATACCTGCAGTTCATGCAATTTGTTAGACAAAGAAGATGAAGTTTTCCAATGGTATAAAAAAATCAATCAAATATTTAATATTGAAACACATTAATCGAATGGCAATGGTTTATAGGTCCATGACCATTTCCAAATTTTGGGGCGGATAATATTGCCTTATTAACATAAGAATGAGCCATTTCAAAAGCATCCTTAATATCAAATGACTTTGCTATTCCTGCAGAAAATGCTGATGCCATTGTACAGCCAGTCCCATGTGTATGCATAGTTTTACTTTTAATAGCTTGGATTTTATAGGAACCATTATGATCTATTAAAATATCGGTTATTTCTTTGCTTTCAAGATGTCCACCTTTTAAAATAACATGGCTCGCCCCAAGTTTAAGAATTAGATTACCAGCTTTTTCCATATCGCTTATATTTTGAATTTTTGTATCCGTTAATATTTCTGCTTCTGGAATATTAGGAGTTAGAATAGGTTTACATTTTTTAATAAATATTTTTAATGCATCTATTGCATCTATTTTAAGGAGTCTATGTCCACCTTTTGCAACCATAACAGGGTCCAATATAATTTTAGTAGATTTGTTTCTAATTACATTCTGATTTTCAAAAGCTTCATATATCCCCATAATGAGTTCTGCGTTATGCATCATTCCTATTTTAATCGTATCAGTATTTATATCTGACAAGCATGCTTGTATCTGTTTTTTTACAATATCTATTGGTACTTCATGAATTTCAGAAACACCTTTTGTATTTTGAACAGTTAGTGCTGTAATCGCACTCATACCATAAACACCAAGACTGGTTAGCGTTTTTAAGTCAGCTTGTATACCTGCGCCACCACTAGGATCTGAGCCAGCAATAACTAAAACAGTACTTGATAAGTTATTTATTTTTGAGGATATCATTTTGTTCGATAATCTTATCCGCGATGTCTTTAGTTACTTCTGCAACTTGATCCTTATTCTCAGATTCAACCATAATTCTAATCAGATCTTCTGTGCCTGAAGGTCTTAACAAAATCCTCCCATTATTTCCTAACATTTTTTGTTTTTCATTAACTAATTTAGTAATAGTTTCATTAGACAAAATCTCTTTATTTATATTTTTTAGGTTTTTCAATGATTGAGGAACTAGTTTGAATGGTCTTAAAAATTCAGAAGCTTTCATACCTGATTTTTTTAATAGTGATAAAACTTTAATTGCTGTTAATAATCCATCACCAGTTTTTGCAAAATCAGTTAGTAGGATATGTCCTGACGGTTCTCCTCCAAGTTTACTATTTGATTTAATCATTTCGTCTAATATATAACGATCTCCAACTTTAGTTCTATAAAGATTTATTTCTAAATTTTTTAAAAAATTTTCTAATCCTAAATTTGACATCAAGGTTCCTACAACCTTATCATTATTTAACTCATTGTTTCTTTTCATTTCTTTTGCTAACAAAGCAATTATTTGATCACCATGTATAATATCTCCATTTTCATCAGAAAAAATAACTCGGTCTGCATCACCATCTAAAGCTATTCCTAAATCAGCTTCTTCTAACTTAGTTGTATTTGCCATTTTATTAGGAAACATCGCACCACAATCAAGATTTATATTTCTACCATTAGGCTCAACACCAATAACTATTGCTTCTGCACCAAGTTCAAAGAGGACCTCTGGGCCTACTTTGTATGATGCCCCATTCGCACAGTCTAAAACAACTTTCATACCATTTAAATCTTGATGCTTTGGCAGTATTTGTTTTACAAATTCTGAGTATCTACCAATAGCATCTTCCATTCTTCTTGCTCTACCTAAAAGTTCCGACTTAGCTAAAGTTGGTCCTTTTTCCATTCGCAATTGAATTTCATTTTCTACTTCGTCATTTAATTTAAATCCATCAGCTCCAAATAATTTCAACCCATTATCTTCATAAGGATTATGTGATGCAGATATCATAACACCTAAATCACACCTTAAAACCCTTGTTAAATGAGCAATAGCAGGAGTAGGCAAAGGCCCCGTAGTAATTGAGTCTAAACCAACACTAGTAAAGCCTGCAACTAACGCAGGTTCAAGCATATATCCAGATAATCGAGTATCTTTCCCAATTAAAACTCTTGATTTTTTCGTTCCAGCTTTTCCATAAAAGTACTCACCAGCTGCCATAGCTAAATTAACTGCCGTTAAAGCAGTCACCTTTCCGGCATTAACAGTTCCTCTTATGCCATCTGTTCCAAATAATCTTTGATCACTATTTAAGAAGAGTTTAGTCATTTTGGCCTTTTAATTCATAGTTTCCTGACAAATAATTGCTTGCTTTGTTTCAAACACATCATGTGTTCTTATTATTTGTATTCCATTTTTATAAGCATGCATAGCAAAAGCAAGAGAGCCGCTCAACCTTTTAGTTGGACTAATTGACCTTTTAGTAATTCCTTCATATTTATAGCCTTTTACTACAACTTCGTGAATAAAAGTTTTTCTACTTAATCCAATTAGAATTGGTACGCCTAAACTGTGAAAAAGTGAGACATTCCTTAAAATTTCTAAGTTATGATATATATTTTTTCCAAAACCAATTCCAGGATCTACAACTATATTGGATTTGTTAACTCCCATCTGGATTAATAGATTAACTCTTTTTGATAAAATTTTATAAATATCAATAGGTGCAAAACTATATTTTGGTTCAATTTGCATATTATTGGGTTCATTTTGCATATGCATTACGATTACAGGCAAATTAGATTTTGAAACAAACTTAATTTTATTATGGTCTGCAAATCCTGAGATATCATTAATAATATTTACTCCACTCTCAAGGCCTAACTTCATTGTTGGTAAATTCCTAGTATCCAGGGAAATTTGGGTAACTAAATTATTCTTTTTAAAATCAATTATAGATGGGATAACTCTTTGCATCTCCTCTTCAATTGATATTTTCTTAGCTCCTGGCCTTGATGATTCTCCCCCTATATCAATTATTGATGCTCCATCAGATATCATCTGATTTGATTTTTTTATAGCAAAGCTAGAGTTAGTTGATCGACTTTTCTTATAAAAACTATCTGGAGTTGAATTGATTATGCCCATAATATGAGGTTGAGACATATTAAGGTTTGAAAAAGAATTTCTTTTATTAGTTATAGAGTCAATTACATTTTCGGCTTCTTGAAGAGCTTCTTTACTTTCGTTTTTAGCTTCTTCTATTAATTTCAAAGGCGTCATTATAGATTCAGAAAAAACATTCTCTTTTTTTTGTATTACCCTTAATTCGTTAAAAAAACGCCACCCACCAGCTATTTTTAAACCATCTGAAACTTCATTTTTTGATTTTGATATAGGACATACATATGTCTCTACATTTTTAGAAAAAGGCTGGGCTAAAAGATATCTATTTCTTTCCAAAAGACTCATTTAATGCCTTATAATAAATAGCTACAATTAAGAATTATCTATTTCGTTAGTAACAATTGTCCCTTTTGCATTAGTGGATGGTATGCCGGCTCTCTTTTTTGGCTTCTTTGCCTTAGGAGGAGTATTATCTACAGACTTTTTTATAGACACTTTTAGCCCTTTACACAAATCTTGTATTTGTTTTCCATCTAATGTTTCATATTCTAACAAGGCCTCTGCAACTTTTTTTAGTTGCTTAGAGTATTTCTTTAACATTTTCTCAGCATCAGAGTATACTGAGTCCGCTATTCTTCTAATTTCATTATCAACTATTGATGCTGTATTATCAGAAAGATTTTTCTGTTGAGAAACTGATCTTCCAAGAAATACTTCCTGCTCATTAGCTTCGTAAGCTAGAAATCCTAATTTTTCTGAAAGACCCCATTCAGTAACCATTCGCCTAGCTGTATCTGTTACCATTCTGATATCAGAGCTGGCACCAGTAGTTACTTTTTCTTTACCAAATATCATTTCTTCGGCTATTCTTCCACCACATGCTACTCTTAAATCTGCAAAAAGCTTATCTTTTGCCATGGAAACACGGTCACCTTCAGGTAATCTCATTACCATTCCAAGAGCTCTTCCACGCGGAATAATTGTTGCTTTATGTATCGGATCACTTGCTGGAGAGTAAACTGCAATAACTGCATGTCCTGCCTCGTGATAAGCAGTTAATCTTCTTTCATCCTCCGTCATAACCATAGACCTTCTCTCAGATCCCATCATAACTTTATCTTTAGCTTCTTCAAATTCAATCATACTAACGTTATTTCTACCTTTTCTAGCAGAAAGCAAAGCAGCTTCATTAACTAAGTTTGCCAAGTCAGCACCTGAAAAACCAGGTGTACCCCTTGCTAATGTTTTAGTAACTACATCAGATGATAAAGGTACTTTTTTCATATGCACTTTTAAAATCTTCTCTCTACCAATCATATCAGGATTTGGAACAACAACTTGTCTATCAAACCTTCCAGGTCTTAACAATGCTGGATCAAGTACATCAGGTCTATTTGTAGCAGCTACTAAAATTACACCTTCATTAGTTTCAAATCCATCCATTTCTACTAACAACTGGTTTAATGTTTGCTCTCTTTCATCATTTCCTCCCCCAAGACCTGCACCTCTATGACGACCCATTGCATCAATTTCATCAATAAATATAATACATGGTGAATTCTTTTTTCCTTGCTCAAACATGTCTCTAACTCTAGACGCTCCAACACCCACAAACATTTCAACAAAATCAGAACCAGAAATCGTAAAAAAAGGAACACCAGCTTCACCGGCAACAGCTTTAGCTAAAAGCGTTTTACCTGTTCCAGGAGGGCCAACAAGTAGAACCCCTTTTGGTATTTTACCACCTAGTTTTTGAAATTTAGCTGGATCCTTTAAAAATTCTACTACCTCCTCCAACTCTGATTTAGCTTCATCTATGCCTGCCACATCTTTAAATGTAACCTTATCTCTATGCTCTGTTAAAAGTTTAGCTTTAGATTTTCCAAATCCCATAGCACCCTTTGAACCACCTTGCATTTGTTTCATAAAGAAAATCCATACACCAATAAAAAGAAGCATAGGAAACCATGATATTAAAACAGAGAATATTCCAGGCATTCCATTTTCGATTGGCTCAGAAGTAACTTTAATTCCCTTTTCAGACAATTTGTTAGCTAATTCTTCTTCTTTAGGAATTAATGAATAAAACGGAACACCACTACTAGATGCTCCAGAAATTTTGTCACCCTGAATACTAACTTCTCTTACTTCACCAGCATTAACTCTTGCTAAAAAATCAGAGTACGCTATTGCATTAGTAGTATTCTGAGACGATGATCCTTGGAATACGTTAAAGATTGCAACTAATACAAGAGAGATAATTACCCAAACTGCAATATTTTTTCCGAAATTATTCATTTTTTTCCTTTTTTTCTTTTAAAATTTTAACGCTTACATAAATGTAGTATTAATGAGGGAAAGTTCATAAGACTTACCTTCAGAATTAGTTTTAATATGTGATTTACCACTATATATATTAAAATAGGGTTTGATAGTCGCTCCTTCAAGAGTTGACATAAAAGGAATTGTACTATTTATATCATCTTCACATTCTGCAAAAGGATTATTATTTTTCACACTTTCAAAATTATGAAACTCTGAACTAATTAAATTACCAGAATATTTACTTGTTAAAAAAAATCGCCCGTCAAAAATATATTTTTTATTTTTTATTATTTCTATATCAAAATTTATGTTTCTATTTTCTCTAGTAAAAAATAAATATGATTTCTTTAAAGATATTTTAACGTTTCCTAAATTAGTATTTTTAAATACAGGACTAAAAATATGTTTTAAACAATTTAATGTTTTTTCTCTTTTAGGCGCATATTCGTTGCCTCCCACAGTTTTTATTATTCTACCAAAAATGCTAATAGTAAATAAATTAGATTTTTCAAAAATATTTTGTAAATTCTTAAAATCAACCCTCATTGCTCCCCTATTATCAATCAATATATTATTATGAACCCATTTACTAAAAATTTTATTAATTTTTAATAAAAGCTGTTTATTAAGTAAACTAAATTTTATTATATCATTTGATATAGAAGGCCAGTTGCTCACACTAATTCTCTTTAATGTTTCTCTAACCCTAGTTCTCTCGAATTTTAACAAAAAATTGGATTGATCTTCAAAAAAGATAACATTATTACTATTTACATAATTTATTATCTGACGTTTTTTAAAAAATATCAACGGTCTTAGAATTAAAGTATCATTCCAAATCATTCTATCTTGCATACCTCTAAGACCTTCAATACCTGAACCTTTAACAGATCTCATAAATATAGTTTCTACCAAATCATCTGAATGATGACCTAAAATTAAATTAGCTGAAAATTCAAAAGCTATATCGCACAGTATTCTTCTTCTTTCTTTTCTTGCCCAATTTTGAATATTACCATTAGGTTTTTTGGTAATAATTTTTTTTATAATTGTGTTAAATCCAAGACTTAAAGCTATGTTTTGAACAGCTTTAGCTTCATTTGAAGAGTTTAATCTTAAATCATGGTCAATTATTACTGGAAAAACTTCAATTTTTAAATTTTTATTAGATACTATGAAGTGTTTAAGAAGGCTTAACAAAGCCATTGAGTCTATTCCACCAGATAAACCAAGGATAAACCTTCTTTTATCAATCTTTAAATTTAAACATATCTCTCTGAAATTATCATTAAAATTTTCTATCATTCAGCAGAGCATTTTTTTTCATTCTTTAAAGAATTTATCCTTTTAACAAATTTTTCTGATGGGTTAACCATAAATTCTAATGATTGATTCAGAATATCACACAATTGATTTTTAGGTGCAAAATTAACTGCAGCTTCAGCAATAAGCAGCGTCGTCTCTTGAAAACGTGGGTCATTAGGAAAAATACTGTTAAATTCTGCCATAGCAATGGCCGCTTCCTCATATTTTTTTTGAGCAAAATAAACTCTACCTAACCAATATTGAGCATCCGCCTGTAGCTTATTATTTTTATGTCTAATAAGAAATTCTTTGAAAGCTTTCTCCGCATTTTCGAAATCAAGTTGCCTAGCTAAATCTAAAGCATAATTATAACTTTCTTCAGCTGTCCGTTTAGGTAATTTTAAAGCATCATTATTATCAACAACTTCTTTATCAGTAACTTTTTTTTGATTTTCAGCATCTGTATCAGGAGCTTCTTTAATAAAGCCTAAAACACCATCTGTTTTTCCGTTCAAACTTTTCTTTTTTATATTTTCAATTTTTTGTTTTTGATAAGTTGGTTTAACTTCAGATTTAAAGTCATTTATCTCTTTAACATTATCATCTTGAATAGCTTTCAATTCCAAATGACGTTCTATTCTTTTTAGAGCAAAGTCTAAATTATATGACAAGTTTGTAATGTTTTTAATATTATTTTCTAATTGCCTGATATTAGAACTCAATTCATTCACCTGATTTTCTAAAACTTTCAGATTTTTATTTTGTGTACCAAAATTTGATTGTTGCTCTAGAGACCCAACTAATTTTTTAATATTATCTTCCATTCTCAATATTTTTTCTTGTTGAATGGAAACGATATCCTTCAGACCTTCAATCGATTGAGCCATGACTGGCCCAGCAAATAGTAGGGTGAATAAAAAAATATTTCTAAAATATTTAAACATTACTAGTAATCCATGAAAATAAAAAATCATCATCACATAAAATATGGAAACAAATATTAATAAAGATTTATTAATATTAATTTATAATGGTAACAGCACGTCTGTTTTTAGACCAAGCCATACCATTTGAACCGACAACGGCTGGCTTTTCTTTTCCATAGGAAATAACTTTAATTCTATCAGGGTCAATCCCTTGAATAACTAGATAATCCCTTACTGCCGTTGCCCTTTGTTCACCTAAGGCTAAGTTATACTCACGAGTACCTCGTTCGTCACAGTGACCTTCTACTATAAAGTTTAAGTCAGAGTTGGCTCTTAAAAACCTAGATTGTGCATCAAGAAGTATTTTTGCACTTGAGTCTAACTTAGAAGAGTCATAATCAAATAAAACTCTATCACCTACTGCAATTAATTTATCAGCAGCTGTTTGTTTAGCTTGAGAAAACAAACTATTCTTTTTATCAACTGAGCTAGAAGCAGATCCAGAATTGGAACCTGTAACCACTTTTTGAGACGCTGTTTCACAAGCTGAAAGCAAAGATACAGCACCTATGATAGCAATAATTTTCATTTTCATTATACTCTCCTTAAAACTAAACAGTTGATCAATATTTAATTAAACAAATTTTTTTTGACATTAACTTAATTTATTTTAAAATTCAACTTTTTTAGAAAACTCTAACTTTTAATTCGGCAATAAAGGTGACCAAGCTGGATCCGAGCCATCACTAGGCGTAATAATTCTTGTTTCTCTGAAACCAGTAATATCAATTTTATATAAGTTTACACTAGCACTCTTTCCATCATCAATAGGTGCATCTTGCTTAAAATACATCAACACCCTTCCATTTGGAGCCCAGGTTGGTCCCTCAACTAAATAACCTTCTGCTAACAATCTTTCATTAGAACCATCTTGTGACATAACACCTATGTAAAATTTGTTTTTTAGCATTTTAGTAAATGCTATTAAATCTCCTTTTGGAGCCCAAACCGGCGTTGCATACCTACCTTTTCCAAAAGATATTCTCTTAACATCATTACCTTTAGAATCCATAATATAAATTTGCTGCGAACCACCTCGGTCTGAGTTAAAAATAACGCGTTTCCCATCAGGTGAGAAACTAGGTGACGTATCAATTGAACTATTATTTGTCAATCTTGTAACTTTTTGATTATTTAAATTCATAGTATAAATATCTGTTATACCTTTTGTAGCTAGACTCATTATAATTTTGTCACCTGATGGAGAAAATCTTGGAGCGAATGTCATTCCAGGGAAGGATCCCAACAATTCTTGCTGACCTGTTTCTAGATTAAAAATATAAACTCTAGGTTCATTTTTAAAATAAGCTAAATAGGTAATCTCTTGAGTTGTAGGAGAAAATCTCGGTGTTAATACCAAGAAGCTACCATCTGTTAAGTATTGATGATTTTCACCATCTTGGTCCATTATGGCAAGTCTTTTTAACCGTTTATTTTGCGGACCAGATTCTGCAACATAAACTATTCTTGTATCAAAATAACCACTATCTCCTGATAATCTTTGAAAAATTTCATCTGAGATTATATGAGCCACTCTCCTCCACGCTTTTGAGTCAACAATCAATCTTAAGCCTATGAGATCAGTTTGAGCAACAACATCCCAAAGCCTAAATTCTACTTCTACCTGTTGGTTTTTTATATTTTTTACTGAGCCAGTAATTAAGGCCTTTACACCTAGTGGAGACCAGTCTGTAAAATTAGGTCTTACTGATGGGCTCGTAGGAGGAGCTATAAAAGCAGCACTTTCAAGTGCTTTAAATTGCCCAGATCCAACTAAATTATTCGAGATAACCTCAGAAATTTTTCGTCCTATTTCATTTGCTTTGCCCTCTTGTCCAGTAAAGTCTGCAATAGCAATTGGCAGCGGCTCCACCTGTCCTGAACTGATTTTTATTCTTAAATCCTGGGCCAAAGCCTGATTGATTAACAAAGAAGAAACTAAAATTAAAATTTTAAGAACTAAGGATTTTAAGTTTTTATTCAAAATAAATCTCATCTAAAATTCAATATTATATTATTAATTACTATTATAAGGCATGATTATGGCAAGCCGAAAAAAAACACCTAATACCTATATATAAATGAGGTATCAAAGTCAAAAAAGAAGCTTTTAAATTGAGCTGCTTTATTTTTAGGCAAGGGTAAAGGCGAACAGTCAAGGACTGCTCTTCTTGCAGAATCTGCTGTTGCTCTATAAAAAGTATCCTTAACATAACGAGATTGATCATCAATTTCTACACTATTAACTGACCCATCCATATTGGCACTTATTTTCAAAGGAATGATAATTTTCACTTCACTTGCACCAATTGAGGTTTCCCAGCATTTACTAATATAATTCCGAAGTTTATCTATCTCGGTTTGAGTAAGTTTAGCCTCTGGTTCCAAAGATCTTTTAGATGTGTTTCCTACCATTTGTTTTAATTTATTCAAAACATTTTTATTATTTTGTGATTTATTAATCTTATCTTTATTTATAATTGGCTGAGGTTTTGTAAGTGTTTTTAATATTCCCCTAGCTAAAAGTTTTTTTTGCTTTTGCTTTATTTCTTTAGGCTTGGTTTTTACTTTTGGTACAGAAACTTTTTTATTTTTCTCAATTTTAGACTTTGGCTTTTTCTTAATTATTTCAGCCATTTCTTTAAGTTTTTTTTTCTTTTTCAATTCTATGTTTTTTTTAGCAATTATTTTTTTACTAGGTAATGGAGGAGGTGGAGGAGGTTTTTTTTTAACTTTATCCTCTTTGACTATATCTTTTTTTATTTTTTTAACTTCTTTATTAGGATTTCCGAGTTTAAGAACAGTTTTAGAGCTTATAAGAGTATCTTCTACAATATCAATAGGTTGTTCAAGAGGTTCTTTAACTTTAAATGAGGGCAAGCCGTAATAGGCAACTAATATAAAAAAAACATGAAGCCCTATTGAAATAAAAGTTGACTTAACCATCGCCTCAACTTTCTTTTAACTTCGCGACTAGTGCTACCTTCTTAAAACCAGAGCTTTTAATTTTTGCAATAGTTTCTAAAACTATACCATATGGGACATCTTTATCACCTCTTACATATATTCTAAGATTTTTATTTCCAGCAGAGATAGCCTTAAGACGAGGCAATAACTGAACTGTGTCAATCACTCTTTCCTGCAGATATAAATCCCCAGTTTTTTTTATACTAACTACAATTGGGTCACCCTTTTGATTTAGCTGAGCAGCTTTAGTTTTTGGAAGATCAACTGACACTCCTACTGTTAGAAGAGGCGCAGTAATCATAAACACAATTAACAATACAAGCATCACATCAACAAATGGCGTAACGTTAATCTGATTAATTGATTTATTTTTTTTGCGTAAACCTTTTAAAAGCATTCGATTAGACATTATGTTTTTTTTCCATCTCATTAAGTTTTTTTGATAAAAACTCAATTGAAAAATATTCTAAATTACTAGTAATTTTATCTAAATCATTTGAAAATTTATTATAAGCGGCAACCGCAGGAATTGCAGCTAATAATCCTAGAGCTGTAGCAAATAATGCTTCGGCTATACCAGGCGCTACAACTGCAAGACTAGTGTTATTACTAATGGCAATTGACTGAAAGGCGTTTACTATCCCCCATACTGTTCCTAACAAACCAATAAATGGGCCAACAGAACCTATTGAGGCTAAAAAACTCATTCCATTTTCTAATTTTTCAACTTGTTTAGCAATTTCTATTTGTAATACTGTTTCGATTCTTTGAAAAAGTTCTTTTATTTTGTATTTATCTCTTGCAAGCAAATTGTTGGAATGAATTTTATTAAATTCAACCATACCTAGCATAAAGATTTTTACTTGAGCATTTAGCTGATTATGATCTTTTATCTCACTTTTATAAAAATCAAATAATTCATCATCATCTACATCTTCATTTATAAAGTTAACTTCAAAGTTTGCAGATATTTTTTTTTCTTTTCTAATCATCTTCGATTTATTAATAATTATGGTCCAACACCAAATTGAAGCTATTACTAGCAAAAACATTATTAATTGGACAAAAATATCAGCGTCTGCAATCAATCCCAACAATGATAGATCATGACCTTCTGAAATTTTTTCTATATCAACTTGTGGGGCCTGCACTTCATTAGCCATAATTCAAACCTTTTATTTATCTTTATGATTTATTTTGAAAAAATTTATGATTTAATATCGTATTCATTCTTCTTACTTTATTTTGACTGTTAATAGCAACTATTTGTATAACGCCTGAAACCAACAACTCATGTTCATGATTATTGCTGTCATATTTAAATGCAACTTGATTAAGAGTTATACTGGAGTTTTTGGCATATTTAAGGCAAGTTTCTATTACAAGCTTATCATTCAACTTTGCAGACTTATACCAATTAACATCTGCTTTTTTAACTACTAAGATTATATCAAATTCTTTTTTTAAATTTAATTGATCAATTTTTAACAAATTTAATAAAGAAGAACGGGCTCTTTCAAAGTATTTTAAATAGTTAGTATGATAAACAATTTGGCCAGAGTCAGTATCTTCATAAAACACTCTTAGTCTATAAAAGTGTTTATCACCTGTAATAGATCCATCTAAATTTTCAAAATTATTATTCATTAAGTTTCAAAAAATTATATTTTATTAGGTGTATTCATCATGTCAGCTTGTTCTTCTGCTTTTGAAGGAGGTTCAAAGCCTAGGTGTCTCCACCCCGAAGCAGATATAAATCTACCCCTTGATGATCTCTGTATCAAACCACGTTGTAATAAATAAGGCTCAATTACTTCTTCAATCATATCTTTTTGTTCAGATAAAACAGCTGACAGTGTATCTAAACCTACAGGACCACCTTGATATTTTTCTATTATAACATTCAAATACTTTCTATCAATGGCGTCTAATCCAGATTTATCCACGTCCAACTGAGCTAGAGCTTTATCTGCAAATTTATAATCAATAATGTCGTCTTCAGAAACATATAATATATCTCTTACACGCCTTAACAATCTACCTGCAACTCTTGGTGTTCCTCTTGATCTTTTTGCGATTTCATACGCCCCATCCCTATTTAAATTTACTTTTAATTTTGTAGCTAATTTGAGTAAAATCTTTACTAAATCTGTTGAATTGTAAAACTCCATTCTAATTTGAATGCCAAATCTATCCCTTAATGGTGTAGTTAATAATCCAGACCGAGTCGTTGCTCCTACCAAAGTAAATGGAGGCAAATCAATTTTAATAGTTCTTGCTGATGGACCTTCACCAATTATTAAATCCAACTGAAAGTCTTCCATAGCAGGATACAATATCTCTTCTATATTAGGCGAAAGACGATGAATTTCATCAATAAATAGTACATCTTTTGGCTGAAGGTTTGTTAATAAAGCCGCTAGATCTCCAGCTTTATTTATAATTGGTCCCGAAGTTGATCTAAAACCAACACCTAATTCATGAGATATTATTTGTGCAAGAGTAGTTTTTCCAAGGCCCGGAGGACCAAATAACAAACTATGGTCCATTGCTTCTTCTCTATGACCAGCAGCAGAAATAAAAGTAGATAAATTTTTTTGAACTTGTGGCTGCCCTATAAATTCGGAGAGTTTTTGAGGCCTTAAGCTTAATTCAGAACTCTCATCTTTCTGAATTATTTCAGAATCAATTAGCCTATTATCAGTTTGGTCTTCATCCTTCATTTGGTTCACCTTGATAATTCTTTGAGAGCTAAAGGTACAATATTATTAACTGTAAATTCTTTATTTTTTTTATTAATACTAAAATCTTTTTTAATTTTCATCACAACTGTGAAAACTTCACTCCTTCCAAACCCTAGGTTTACTAGTGCTGAAATAATATCCTCCACTATATTTTCATAATCATCCTGATTGTAATTGTTTTCTAGATCCAACTGTTTCACTAATTTATCAGATTTTTGGTTATTAATAATTTCTTGAGATTTATTAGTATTAAAAGTTGAAATTTTATCTAACAATTCAGTAGTTATTCTTCCAGCAACCTTAGGGCCAACTCCGTCAGCCCTAGCAATCATTGCTTTATCACCAGAAGAGATTGCTAAAATAATTTCATCAACATTTAGAGTTGATAAAATAGAAAGAGCGGCTCTTGGGCCAACACCTTGAACAGATTGAAGTAATTTAAAAAAATTTTGATCCTTAAACGTTGCAAAACCATACATTATAATTTTATCATCTTTGATCTGCAAATCAGTGTACAAAAATAAATTTGACCCTAAGTCACCTAAGGATGAAATTAATTTTGATGAAACATTTAAAAAATACCCTACATCATTAACCTCTAAAATAATGTCAGATTTACCTATTGATGTTAATGTGCCTTTCAAAGATGCTATCATTTGAAATTTTATGATCCTTTTATTATTATTTGTTTTTTTCTTTTAATAAAGCCTTTGCAATAGCTATATCTAAACTATTATTTGCTTGTTGTAAATTTGAAGCCGTATAATCATCACCAATATGATGCGCTGAAATTGCAATTGCCAATGCATCTGCGCTATCTTCATTCTTAGGTAAAACAGACAATAATTTTTCAATCATTGATGTGATTTGTTGTTTTGAAGCTGAGCCATAACCCGTAATTGTTTTTTTTACTAATTTTGGAGGAATTTCTGTTATGTCCAATCCTGATTCTGCTAAAACTGACATAGATACACCCCTTGCCATTCCCAGCTTCAAACTAGACCCAGCTCCAAAACCTACAAAAATCTGTTCTATTGCTGATTTGTTTGGACTATATTTTATAATTATTTGTGATAATTGACTTTTAATAAAAAATAATCTTTTACCATCTGAAATAGATGTTGAGGGTGATATAGTGCCGTCACCAATATAAATTAATTTATTATTTTTGAATTCAACAATTCCCCATCCAGTATGCCTTAATCCAGGATCTATACCAATAATACGCAAACTAAGAACTTCCTTAAATATTGACTTTATTTATGATTTCTTCGCTAATATCAAAATTACCATAAACACCCTGAACATCTTCACAATTATCAAGTGTATCTAAAAGCTTTAATATTGAGGTAGCTCTTTTTTCGTCATCAACCTTAATATAATTCTCAGGTTGCCAAATTATTTCAGCTTGTTCAGGAGAGCCAAGTAGGTTTTCCAACTTATCTCTAACATTATTAAATTCATTTAAAGAGGTAATTATTTCATGGCTCATTTCGTCGGAAATAACGTCATCAGCACCAACTTCAATTGCTATTTCTAAGATTTCATCATCATTTTTAATATCTTTTTGATATAAAATATGACCTACATTATTAAACATGAAAGATACAGAGCCAGTTTCACCTAAATTACCACCATATTTTGTAAAAGAAGATCTGACTTCAGATGCAGTTCTGTTACGATTATCAGTAACAGCATCCACAATTAATGCAATCCCTCCAGGAGCATATCCCTCATATCTAATTTCTTCTAAATTTACATTTTCTCCAGATTCAGCTTTTTTTATCACTCTTTCAATATTATCCTTAGGCATATTTACTGCTCTACAAGCTGATAAAGCTGACCTTAATCTGGGATTACTTGATGGATCTGTGCCACCTCTTACAGCAACTTGTAATTCTTTTGTCAAACGGGCAAATTTTTTGGCTCTTCTGGCGTCTTGTGCTCCTTTACGATGCATTATATTTTTAAATTTTGAGTGACCAGCCATATACATTTCTCCTAATATATTTTTATTAATTTATTCTAAATTAGTTTGCTCTAATTTTCCTCCTATTCTTAGAGGTTTGATTGATTTACTTAAACCACTAATATCACTCTCTATTATAACGCCGCATAAAGTAGGTTCACCATTAGAAACTTCAAGTCTTGATTTTTTATTTTGAGGAAATAAAAATCTATTTAATGCATCTTTCTTATTCATCCCTATTATGGAGTTATAATCACCACTCATACCTACATCAGTAATATAAGCAGTACCATTTTCTAAGATCTGATAATCTGCAGTTGGCACGTGTGTGTGTGTCCCAACAACTGCAGTTACCTTGCCGTCAAGAGCGTTGCCTAAAGCCATCTTTTCAGAAGATGCTTCTCCATGAATATCCACTAGAGAAAAATCTACATTCTTTTTTAACTTTAGATTTTCTAAGATATCAGGGATTTTATCAAAGACATTATCAGTTTTTTGCATAAACAAATTAGTCATTATATTTGCAACTCCAATTTTTCCTGCATCCAAATCTACAGTAGTCATCCCTAAACCTGGAGTGCCTTCGATCATATTTAATGGGCGAAGTAATCTATCATTTTTTGTTATATATGATATTATCTCTCTTTTATCCCAAATATGGTTTCCAGTAGTTAATACATCAGCTCCTGCACGAAAAAAATCATCACAAATTGAAGGCGTGACGCCAAATCCTCCCGCTGAATTCTCAACATTTACTATTATTGCATCTAATTTTAACTTTGTTTTAAGTTCTACAATTTTTTCTTGAGCATAGTTTCTTGCTCTTCTTCCAACAATATCACCAATAAACAGGACTTTCATGAACATCTTCTTTTTTAAGTTAATTTTAATTTACTTTTGATAGTATTTCTTTTTCCGTTACTATGAAATCTAACCTCTGGTCATGGCTTTCATATGGTATAGTTTTAGTTTCTTGTTCACTATAAGCAAGGCCAATTGTAATAAAATTTTTCTGTTTTTTATCAAAATATCTTTTTAGGGTTGATATTGATTTATCATAATAACCTGCTCCATATCCAAGTCTATTTAATTTTCTGTCAAACATTAACATAGGAACAACAATAATCTGGGGGAAAATAGTTTTATTTGTTCGAAATGGTTCATAGGTTCCTAAATGACTTTTTTGTAGTTTCTCTTTTATGAGCCATTTTTTAAAAACCATTGAATTACTGTTACTACCAACAACAGGTAGAGCAGTAGTTATGTTGTTATCCTTAAAATATTCAATAAACACCAAGGGGGAAATTTCATTAGAAATAGGATAATATAAACCAACTTCCCTTATAGTATTTTCAATCGAAAAAACTCTATCCAAACAAGAATTAATATTTTTTAAAAAAGTATTTTTATCTTCAGTGTCTAGAGAAATTAATTTTCTTTTTCGTTTAGCAATAATTCTAAGATTATTTTTCATTTAAATTACTCTGGAACAAATAACGAAAGCCAAACTATCGTTGGACAAGTTATCCTATGTTGCCTGTTAAACAGGTGGGCACCATTTACTTTAACCTCGGCTAAAACAGTGACGGCTCCCTAAGAATACTTATGGCCCCAAGGATTAAAGTTCCTAACAAACAGCTCAGCTTTCGAAGTTATAATTTATTTGCTTTCTAATAACTTTGCAACCTTATTCATTCTTTCAGTAGATTTTGTTAGCCAATCCAGAAGTTCACGTATATGGGGTAAATGTTTATCGTCTGAGTTGGTTGCTTCGACCCTGATAACATCAACCTTTTCATTTAATTTATCTGCTAAAACTAATGAAGTCATTGCTAATAATCTAGTTTCACTTATCCCGCTTGATATACTAGAAAGTTCCTCAATAGCTTTGTTAACTTGATTTGAAGCATTAATAAGTTTGTCTTCTTCACCCATTTCACATGTAACAGGATAAATGGTATTATTAATATTTACTCTAATTGTTACTTTATTTGACATATAATACTCTAATTTAACGAGTTCAAATTACTATTTAGTATTTTTTAATTTTGATTTTAATTTATCCAAACATTCTTTAGCCTCATTAAATTTTTTATTAGCATTAAGCATGTCATTTTTAATAGTTTCCAATTTTTGTTTATTAGTTATGCTTTCAGCAATACTTTTCTCTAAACGCTTCATACTATCTTCAAATGCATTTTGAACGTTTTTTATACTTTTAAAATCTAAAAAAAGTTTATCTTGATCGTTCATGACCTAACATCTCTTTAAAATTAAGTTAATTTAATAATAAATAAATTGTTTTACACTTCAATATTAATATATATATAAATTTTTAGTATTTATAAATTATTAATTTAAAGATATAATTACTATAATAATTAATTTTCAAATATGAAATAGGTTTTACAAGCATGAAGTTTACTAAAAATATTAAGTCCATACTAAGTAATTATGAAAGCGACAGTCCTGGAGTTAAATCAAATTTAGCAAGAATTCTTATGTCTGGAAAACTAGCAGGTACTGGTAAATTAATAATTCTTCCAGTTGATCAAGGGTTTGAACATGGACCAGCCCGTTCTTTTGCAAAGAATGAGGACGGTTATGATCCTCACTATCATTTTAAGTTAGCAATTAATGCTGGATTATCTGCTTTTGCTGCTCCTTTGGGAATGTTAGAAGCTGGCGCAGATACATTTGCAGGCCAAATTCCACTTATAATGAAGGTAAATAGTTCAAATTCTCTATCTAGAGAAAAATATTCTCCATCACAAGCAATAACTGGCTCGGTTAACGAAGCTATCAGGTTAGGTTGTTCTGCTATTGGCTTTACTATCTATCCAGGATCTGATGCAGCATTAGACATGATTTCAGATATTCAAGACATGGCTTTAGAAGCAAAAAATGCTGGGCTTGCAGTTGTAGTTTGGAGCTACCCTAGAGGTGGAGATATAAGTAAAGAAGGTGAGACTGCAATTGATATTGTTGCTTATGCCGCTCACATGGCCGCTTTAGTTGGAGCGCATATTATAAAGGTAAAACCTCCAACAGCTCACATTGAACTTGAGGAGGCTAAAAAAGTCTATCTTTCTGAGAATATAGATATAGATACTCTCAGTAATAGAATTAAACATGTTGTGCAATCTTGTTTTCAAGGAAGAAGGCTAGTCGTTTTCTCAGGAGGAAACTCAAAAGATAAGACCTCTTTTCTAAACGAAATAAGAGGGTTATATGAAGGTGGTGCAACCGGCTCTATCATTGGTAGAAATTCATTTCAACGACCATATAACGAAGCTTTGAGTTTGCTAAGCGAAGTCACTGATATTTATAGAGGTAGATAATTTGAAGGTTAACGGAAATACTATTAAACCAGGAAATGTAATTGAACACAAAAATGGGTTATGGGTAGCAGTAAAGACTAGCCATGTTAAACCTGGGAAAGGTGGTGCCTTTGCTCAAATAGAACTTAGAAATTTAAAAGATGGGACTAAACTAAATGAACGTTTTAGGTCGTCTGAAAATATTGAAAGGGTAATATTAGAAGAAGTTCCTCATGTTTTTTTATATAAAGAGAATAATAATCTTGTTTTCATGAATAATAATACTTTTGATCAAATAAACATTGATGAAAATATGATTGGTGAACAAGCATCTTATTTACAGGATGGCATGATGGTCATGATAAATATTTATAATGAGGAACCTGTTTCAGTTAATATGCCTGATAGTTGTGTTTTAGAAGTAGTAGAAACTGAAGCCGTTATTAAAGGACAGACTGTTTCTTCTTCGTTTAAACCAGCTATTTTAAATAATAACGTGAAAGTTATGGTTCCTGGACACATTGAAGTTGGTTCAAAAATAGTGGTTAGACCCTCTGATAGTTCTTATATAGAAAAAGCTAAGACATAAAATAATTCTATAAATATCGTTATTAATTTTGGAGAGAAGATGGGTAATAAATCACCACTTTTAAATATAATTTTTCAATCTTTAAATAAAGTAACACGTAATATGCTCAGAGATTTTGGTGAAATAGAAAATTTACAAGTTTCTCCAACCTCAATTGCTCGTTTTGTAGCCAACACAGAAAATAAAATTGAACGTAGCTTAATAGAAGATTTAACTAAAGCTCGTCCAGACTGGCAATTTAAAGCTAAAACAGAGGAAGAAACTTCAGAAAATAAATACTACTGGATAATTGATACTTTGAATGGCAAAACAAACTTTTCCCACGCCTTCCCCTACTTTTCTATATCTATTGCAGTTGAATATAATAATGAAATAATATGTACTGTTATTTTAGACCCTCTTAGAGATGAAATATATTTTGCAGAAAAGGGAAAGGGTTCATTTCAAAATGACCGAAGGATAAGAGTATCTAATAGAAAGTCTATTAATAATTGTATCTTTTCTATTTATAATGATCAAAACTTAGATTATAATTCAACCGCTATAGATGAAATTAGAATAATGAAAGAATTAGCTTTACAAAACTCATCAGTCACTCGAGAATTTGGCTCTTCAGCT
>ERZ1048068.894-NODE-894-length-24799-cov-28.173537_pt1 | contig 24799 bp, 22 predicted proteins | sample MGYA00383098_ERZ1048068 | MGnify/ENA primary metagenome ERZ1048068 (study PRJEB29581, sample SAMEA5548368) | metagenome | biome: marine; feature: coastal; material: water | depth 1 m | study: Short-term variability in the microbial, nano- and picoplankton... | reverse complement strand
TGCCTCCCATATTTAAAAATATTTGCGCTACTTGATTGGGCAAAATATAATCCATTGAAGACGCAAAATCTTTATCATAGTCAGTGGCCCAGGATGCGTAAAGTTCACGGTTGTCTTGTACAGTCTCAAGAGCATAGGCTAAATCAAGGTTAGGTTTTTTATTGTTCATAGCTAAAATTGATCAGTTCTTTTTCCTAAATGCAAGTGTGTAGATAAGCGCCTATATATGAATAAATTACTTACTTTGAAAGATTTAGCTGAAGACATTAATAGATTTTGCTACCTTTTTTTGCCCCAGCCATCATAACCTTTGCCTGTTCAGTACGTATCTCTTCATACTTTTCCATGCTATTTTTGTTAAAGAGAGCGGAAGGTGGTTCATAAGTGGTAAAACTTTCATCATTAAATGTTCCGCGTGCTGAAATAGCATAATCTTTAGCACCACCAGCTTTGCGCATTTTTGCAGAAACATATCTAATAGCAACTCCGATCCGGCGATCATCGGATTGATTTGGACCAGATCCGTGGATGGTAAGGCCATGATGTAGGCTCATTGCGCCTGGACGCAGTTCTACTGCTACTTTGTCTGAATTAGCAACATCAACTTTTATCTCCTGTCCACGTGAAAGAAGGTTATGTTCGTCAAAGCTATCTTCATGAGATAAAATTTCATTCTTATGACTTCCACATACAAAATCCATACAGCCTGAGACACTTGTCGCCGGAGATAATGCAAGCCACGCTGTAAGAATATTATCCATGTCCCCCATGCCCCAATATGCAAGATCTTGGTGCATTGTTACTATGTGTTTTGTATGGGGTTCTTTGGTTAAAAACTCAACAGAATATAGCATTACATCAGGGCCAAGTATCCCTTCCACTGCGTCTAAAATAGGCTCATGCAAACCGATTTCACAAGCTAAGGGCATAACCACCTGCGCATTTACTCTTTTATAGGTATTAAGGGGTAAAGCTAGACCATTATCGAGCCAATCGCATTCAATTTTTTCTAGGGAATTACGCCAATTCTTTGCTTGATTTTCATTTGCTACATCGATGGGGAAAAGGTACCCATCATTCCAATAGGCATTTTTTTGTTGTTCAGTTAAGTGGCCGTTCACTAAAGTTAAACAGTCTTTCATCAATGGCACTCCGTTATTAGATTTACTATCATATGAGGCCAATGTGAGTGTATATGTCAAATGCAAATACGACTAAATACACGTCGCATTCGATGCTACTATTTTATTTTTTAAAATTGTATTTTGTAATTTTAAACACTCCCTAATCATTAAAATTTTTCGAGTTACCTGATCGCGCTACAGCTAACTATTAAATTTACAGAACATTTATTGACATGTGTTAAATGTGTGTGAAACAGTTATAATTGTTGTTTGGCAATAAGTTAATCAGGAGTGAGAAATAGATGAATTGTTCAATTTTTGGGCTGAGATCCTACTAGATGATTAATACCATAAATATAGACAAAAAAGATACGTAACATGCGTTATGCCTCGATTACTAAACGATTGGCAGAATTAGGTGGCGAAAAATGGCTGTTGTACTCTCAGGCGCGCCAAATGGCTGAGGATGGGCATGACATCATCGAAATGACAATTGGTGAGCCAGATGTGCCTACTCCCCCCGAATTGGTGTCTGTGGCCAGTGAAGCAATGGCGCATGGTCGAACCAAATATTCAAATGGTAACGGTGAGCCTGAGGTCTTGCGTGCGCTTTCAAATCGATACACTAAAAGTGCGGGGCGAAATATTTCTGTTGAACAGATACTTTGTTTTCCGGGAACACAGACTGCCCTTTATGCTACACTGATGGCATTGACTGAAACTGGTGACGAAGTACTTGTAGGCGATCCAATGTATGCCACCTATGCCGGTTTAATTGCCGCTAGTGGGGCTAGTATGGTTCCGGTGCCATTACTTCCTGAAAATGGCTTTCAGATCACAGCTCATGATATCGCAAGAAAGCTGACACCTCAATCGCGTGTGGTTTTATTAAATAGCCCGCATAATCCTACAGGTGCAGTACTCTCAAATAAGCAGGTGAAAGAGATAGTGGAACTGGCAGTAGAGCATGATTTGTGGTTAGTATCCGACGAAGTTTATGATGAGATGTTGTTTGAAGGGGTAGATTTCGTCTCGCCATTGGGCTTTCCAAAAGGAGCTGATAGGGTTGTAGTGGTATCGTCAATTTCCAAATCTCATGCCGCGCCTGGGTTTCGTAGTGGTTGGTCCATTGGTTCTAAAGAATTTACAAAACGTCTTCTGCCCTTGGCGGAAACGATGCTTTTTGGTAATCAACCTTTTATAGCTGATATGACTGCCATTGCACTCATGAAGCCCTCAAAAGTGGCTGCAGATATGCGCCAGAGATTTGAGATGCGTGCTAAACTTATTTATGCACGATTGAATGGGATTGCAGGACTTAAGGTAAGCCAACCAGAAGCGGGAATGTTTGTCTTAATCGATGTTTCAAGTACTGGTTTAAGTGGAGAAGCTTATGCTTTTGACTTATTATCGAAAACTGGGGTAGCTGTTATGCCGGGCTCAGCATTTGGAGTTGCACTTGATAACTGGGTGCGTGTAGCGCTGAGCGTTGAAGACAGCTTGTTTGACACAGCCTGCCAGCGTATTCTTGATCATGCATTAATATGTGGGCAAGCCTCAGTAAAAACTTAAGGATAAGTACCTTTAGGAAATTCTTTTTCTAAAAACTTGCCTTGGATCTTAAAAAATGGAAAAAATAAATATGAGTAAAACTTTTCGATCATGGGCTGAAGTTGCCCCGCGTCTTGTAGCCGTAGCAGCGGGACGTGATCAAGCTGATCGAGTATTCCGTAATTGCAAACTTGTAAATGTTCAAACACGTGAAATACTGGATGGTTGGCAGGTTGCAATTGCTGAAGGACGATTTGCTTATGTTGGTGCTGATGCATCTCATTGTATCGGTGAAGATACTGAAATTTTTGATGTAAATGGACGCTATTTGATCCCTGGTTTATGTGACGGACATATGCATATTGAGAGTGGCATGCTGACGCCAGCAGAATTTGCTGCAGCTGTAATACCTCATGGAACTACAACTATGTTTACAGACCCCCATGAGATTGCAAACGTGCTTGGGCTGGAGGGTGTAAGGATGATGCACGATGAAGCTTTAATGCAGCCAGTAAATATTTTTACCCAGATGCCTTCTTGTGCTCCATCTGCCCCTGGACTGGAAACAACAGGGTTTGAGATCAGCGCTGAAGATGTTGCTGAGGCCATGGGTTGGCCTGGTATTATTGGGCTTGGAGAAATGATGAATTTTCCTGGTGTCATAAATGGTGACACTCAGATGCTGGCAGAGATGGCAGAGACTATGAATGCAGGTAAAACTGTGGGTGGACATTATGCATCGCCTGATAGGGGGGCTGCATTTTCGGCTTATGTTGCTGGTGGTGCAGCTGATGATCATGAGGGAACAGCTGAAGAAGATGCGTTGGCTCGGGTGCGTAACGGAATGCGCTCTATGATGAGATTGGGCTCCGCATGGTACGACGTTGAAACTCAGATTACGGCGGTTACGGAACGGGGCATTGATCCACGAAATTTTATTTTATGCACTGATGATTGTATGGCAGAAACCCTTGTTAACGATGGACATATGAACCGGGTAGTTCGCCACGCGATTGAATGTGGATGTGACCCCCTTATTGCTTTGCAGATGGCGACTATTAATACAGCCACACATTTTGGATTGGAAAGGGAGCTCGGTAGTATTGCACCGGGTCGCCGTGCAGATATGATTGTAACATCTGATTTAAAAACATTACCAATTGAACACGTTATAGCTCGTGGTAAGACTGTTGCAAAAGACGGTAAGATCACTGTTGATTGCCCACACTATGATTGGCCTGATAGCGCACGACAAACTGTGCATTTAGGTAAGCCCTTGGAGAAAAAAGATTTTGATATTTTGGCTCCAAAAGGTAAAAAAACCGTTATGACCAGAGTAATAGGTGTTGTTGAAAACCAAGCTCCAACAAAAGCATTAAATTTTGAGTTACCTGTCATTGAGGGATGTGTGAAGGCTTCAGGTGATGTTTGTCAGATTGCACTTGTTGAACGTCATCGCGCAACAGGACATGTCTCTAATGGGTTTGTTTCTGGCTTTGGCTATACTGGCAATATGGCAATTGCTTCAACTGTTGCTCATGACAGTCATCACATGATCGTAGTGGGAACATCACATGCCGATATGGCACTTGCGGCAAATCGGCTAGGAGAAGTTGGCGGTGGAGTAACAGTATTCAACAATGGGCAAGAACTTGCCCTGGTAGAATTGCCTATTGGCGGCCTGATGTCAGATCAACCTGCGGCAGAGGTCGCGGCTCGTGCTGCAAAGATGATAGAGGCTATGGTTGCCTGTGGTTGTAATCTTAATAATGCATATATGCAGCATTCTTTGCTCGCTCTTGTCGTTATCCCCGAATTACGAATTAGTGATTTGGGGCTAGTTGATGTCACTAAGTTTGAACTTACTAGTGTCCTGGAAGATTGATTTATTTGTTCTACAGATGGCTGACATAAATTTGGTATTTGGAAATACCGTGCGAGATAAAAGTTTTGGATATAGTGTTGTGTTATTTTCTTTACTTACATTCATGATGACATCAAGATATTTATAAATAAGTTTCATGTTCTTAATTAGAATTACGCGAAGGTATGGTTTCAAATGACCCCTAATTTTCAGCAACGCCGCAGTTCGCTAATACACATACTTAAAAAGAATGGTTTAGGAGCTGCCGCCTTTGTGCCTGGACCAAATTTTTATTTCCTTACAGGTTTAAAGTTTTCGTTAATGGAGCGACCAACACTGATGTTTGTAACAGACAGTGGTGATGTTTTAGCTATTATGCCAGAGCTAGAGCGAGAGATGTGGTCAGCCGCCATGGGTGGTGCGACTACTTTTTATTGGCAAGATTCTGATGGTTTTGATAAAGCATTTTCCGATTTAGCATATGAACTTGGTACAACAAAAATTGGGATTGAGGGTCAGCGAATGCGCGCGTTTGAATCAAACGCGCTTGGAGCTGTATTTGGTTCTGACACAATAATTGATGCACAAGCTGAACTTGCTAAACCACGTTTGTTAAAATCTGATTATGAAGTCAAATTGATTGAAAAAGCAATTGAGATTTCAGAAATAAGTTTAAGTGAAACATTGGAAAATATTGAAGCAGGCATGACTGAAATTGCTATTAGAGCAATCTTAATGCAGCGTATGCTAGCAAATGGAGCAGACGGTTTTGCTTTTGACATAATTGTCTTAACAGGCGGAAATGCTGCTAAGCCTCATGGAATTCCAGGTGAAACGCAGTTGAGACCAGGTGCCCCACTATTGATTGATTTTGGTGCAACTTATCAAGGATATAGTGCAGATATTACGCGCACATTTTTTTGTGAACATGTTTCAGACGAACATTCTAAAATACATGAAGCAGTTCTTGCAGCAAATACTGTTGGTCGCAACCTAGCTGCACCATCAATAACATGTCATGATATTGATCTCAAAGTCAGTAATACCCTTCGTAAAATTGGTTATGATGATCTAGTAGTGCATAAAACAGGACATGGACTTGGGTTAGATGTACACGAAGCGCCAAATGTGATGATTAATAATCACACACCATTACAATCTGGAATGTTGATAACCATAGAGCCCGGACTTTACAGGAGTAATGACATAGGTGTTCGCATTGAAGACGATGTGCTAATTACGGATAATGGCTGTCGGTCATTAACAAATTTTGAGCGTGAACCAGTTATAGTTGGGAAAGTAAAATAAAAAATTAAATAAAAGATGAATAAATGAACGCTACTTTTGAATTTAGATTTTAAGTTAGTTTTGGAATTCTTTTAAAAATTTCCTCTCTTATGAACTCAGCTTTTCCATCTTGAACTGATTTTACTGCGCCTATTAATTGAGAAATTGTACCATTTTTTTCCCATTCACCTATAATTGAGCCATCTGAATTTAAATTATAGGATATTGTTTTTATTTCATTCGGGTTGTTTTTATCAGAATAGAAATAAAAGATATTATTGCTTCCTTTTGGACGTATATATACTGACATTATCCTAATATGTGTTTCTCTTTGGGTATAAACATTTTTTCCAAGTAACAAGAAAAGTAAACATTAAACAATATGCATGATGCATTTTTGATGTTAAATTTTTTTGATCAAATTTTGGTGTGCTGTTATATTTTTTTTAATCAGAGCGGTAATAAATATTATTGTCATTACGAGAATAATTGTTGGCGCTGGCGCGCTGTCTATAAAAAAACTCAAATAAGTCCCAACCATCATTGAAAAAATACATATTGCAACTGATACGCAAAGCATCATTGAAAACTTTCTAACCATAAGAAAAGCTGTGGCTCCCGGAGCAATTACTAAACCTATAGCAAGAATAAGCCCCGCTGCAGAAAGTATGGAAATGATTGTTAGAGAAAGGGCTGCAAGCATTCCAAAATGCAATAAATTTACCTTCAGTCCAGATGTGCGTGCTTGAATGGGGTCAAAGCTGTGAAGTAAAAAATCTTTCCATTTAAAAATCAAAATTAAAGTTACTACAATGGCTATAATTCCAGTTGTCCAAAGTTCATGGAGTTCAACACCTAATATGTTACCAAATAATATATGATCAAGGTGGGCATTTGTTTCAATAGATACATAGAGCACTATGCCCAAGCCAAACATCCCTGAAAAGACAACTCCCATTAAGCTATCTTGTTTTACGCGACAATTACTTGATAAATACCCTGTTGCTAAGGCACAGCCCATTCCCGCAATAAATGCTCCAATTATGAGTGGAGCTCCAACTATGTATGCAAAAATAATTCCTGGTAAAACAGCATGACTCACTGCATCACCCATTAAAGCCCATCCTTTCATTACTAAAAAACAGGATAATAATGCGCTTGGTATTGATACAATTATTGCAATTAAAAATGCATTTTGCATAAATTCAAATTGAAAAGGTAATATTAAGGTTTCAAAGCTCATAATTTACTTTCATTTTCAAGTTTCAGTGCACTCTTTGCTCTGCGCTTTGAGGCAAAAAGACCATATTTTGGTGCAAAAAAGAAGGCCAAAAGAAAAATTAAAGTTTGCAAACATACTATAATTCCACCGGTTGCCCCATTTAGGAAATAACTAATATATGCCCCAAAAAATGACGTTATCGATCCTATGGAAATTGAAGTAATGATTAATTTTGGAAATCGATCACAGAGTAAATATGCAGTTGCACCTGGCGTAATAACCAATGCAATTACTAAAAATGCTCCAACCGTTTGCATTGCAGCAACTACAGAAGCAGACAGTAATATAAAAAATATAGTTTTTAGCAGTCTGGGTCGAAGACCGATAGTTAGCGCATGAGTTTCATCAAAAAATATTATCATCAAGTCTTTCCATTTGATAAATAGAATACTCAACGTCACAAATCCAATTATTGCTAATTGGATCGTATCTTCACGTGTAATGGCAAGAATATTACCCATTGTAATTGTTTGAATTGAAACTGCCATTGGGTTGATTGATATAATGAAAAGACCTAAGCCAAAAAAAGATGTAAAAATAAGTCCGATTACAACATCGATTTTTAATCCAGATCTTTCTGAAAGAAACAGCATAGTCATTGCAGCAAGACCACCGGAAATAAACGCACCCAAAGCAAATGGTAATCCAAGAATATATGCTCCAGCTACCCCTGGAACAACTGAGTGTGACAATGCATCCCCAATTAGTGACCAGCCTTTCAGCATCAAAAATGATGATAAAAATGCGCAAACACCACCAACAAGGGCGGATACCCACATAGCATTCACCATAAAGTTATATGAAAATGGTTCTATTAAATAATCTATCATTTCTTTGGATCAATGCGTTGAGTTTTGTTGTCATATTGTACTAATGGCCGCTCATCATCAGAAAAAATAGTTATGGTACGTGCATCCTCATCGTCGTGTAATTTATCACTTCCTAATGTGAAGTGTCTTAATACTCCCCCAAAAGTATCTTCAAGATTTTGTCTGTTAAAGGTGGTTTCTGTAGGTCCATGAGCAAGAACTGTACCTTTTACGAGGATTGTACGGTCACAAAATTCTGGAACAGAACCAAGATTGTGCGTAGAAACCAACATAACACGGCCTTCGTTACGTAATTCGCGTAATAAATTTATTATCTGTTCTTCTGTTTTGACGTCCACTCCAGTAAATGGTTCATCAAGTAAAATTACCTGACCATCTTGTGCCAATGATCGAGCTAGGAATACTCGTTTACGCTGCCCACCTGATAATTCTCCTATCTGTCGATATCTTAAGTCAAACATATCAACACGTTTCAAGGCATTTGTAACTGCATCTTGATCAATTTTTTTTGGCCGCCTTAAAAAACCCATATGGCCATAGCGCCCCATCATAACAACATCTTCTACAAGTACAGGGAATGTCCAATCTACTTCTTCAGATTGGGGGACATATGAAACAAGGTTTTTTGTTAATGCTTCATTTACATTTAAACCAAGGATTTTAATATTTCCTCTAGCAGCCGGAACAAATCCCATGATTGCTTTAAATAGCGTTGATTTCCCAGCACCGTTAACGCCGACTAAGGCAGTTATTGTTCCACGTGGAATTTCAAAACTGGAATCCCATAATGCAGTATGACCATTTTTGTATGTTACAGATAAATTATCTGCTTTTATACCAGTAACGTTGATATTGTTGTCTTTTATAAATGTGTCATTAACTGACATAAAATTATCCTTGGCGTATTTATTGTATGCTTATATTTAATAATCTTTACAAATATAAGCATACAAAATTAAGGGTTTATTTAATATTAGATGTCAAACCTTCAACAACTCTTTTTGATGTTACTGTCAAAAGGTCAAGATATGTTGGAACTTCGCCATTTTTTTCACTCAAGCTATCGACGTATAAAACGCCACCGTATTCTATGCCTGTTTCTCTTGCTACCTGTTTTGCTGGAGCTGTGTTAACAGTACTTTCACAAAAGACTACTTGTATATTATTCTCACGAACACCGTCTATTACATCACGTATTTGTTTAGGTGTACCAACTTGATCTGCATTCATTGGCCACAAATATAATTCTTTCATTTCAAAATCTCTAGCTAGGTAGCTAAATGCACCTTCACATGTAACAAGCCACCTATCTTTAGAAGGTATTTGAGCAATTTCATTGCGAAGAGGAATGATTGTTGAGCGAAGTTCATTCTTATAGTTTTGAGCATTTTCTCTATAAATTTGTGTATTTACAGGATCATGATCAACAAATGCTTGAAGTATATTGTCTATATAAATAATAGCATTATCTAGTCCCATCCAAGCATGTGGATTTGGTTTTCCTTGGTAGTTGCCTGAAGAAATTGAAATAGGATCTATTCCATCAGTTAATATCACAGATGGAGTTTCTTTCATATTGCTTAAGAATTGTTCAAACCATAATTCTAAATTCATACCATTCCATAGAATTAAATCTGCATTAGATGCACGAACAATATCCTGAGGTGTTGGCTCATAGCCATGAATCTCTGCACCTGGTTTGGTGATTGACACTACATCAGCCACATCACCTGCAACATTTGATGCCATATCAGCAAGTACAGTAAATGTTGTTAAAACTTTCATGCGATCTTTAGCAAAGGCACCGCTCAATGGTGTTATTATGAGGGCAGCAAAAATTGAAATTTTTAGAATTTTTGGTATCATGATTTATCCTATTATTAAAAGTGTTTAATTCTCTTTAATGATAATGATAATCATTCGCAACTGTAAATTAAATATTTGATAACTGAGAAAACTATTTTTTTATTAAATCTATATTAAAGCCTCATTAGGAAATATTTATGTTAGAGTTTAACAAATAATCATGAAACTGAGTTAGAATTCTGGCTATTCCAATAATGCAATACGTGCTACACCAATAGCGGCTTCACTATGTTGAGCTCGACAGGGTGTTACTCCAAGGGAATTTGCCCTTATTCTAGTAAATGTTTGGTTTCTTGCACCACCACCAGCTGTATAAATCTTATCTGGGAATTGCCCGCCGCGTGATTTTATAGCCTCGTAACACTTTGCTTCTATATTTGCGATGCCCTCAAATATTGCCTTTAGAAAAACTGGTTTTTCATCTGGCCGTGGGCTCATTTGTGGTTTTAGGTTTGGATCATTTATTGGGAAACGTTCCCCTTTGCCCAGAAGGGGATAGTACTCTAAGCCAGTTTGAGTAGATGTGTCTATGAGTTTACTAAAATTTTTCAGCTCTTCTTGAGTGAAAAAATTTGCAAGCACAGCTCCTCCTGTATTTGAGGCACCTCCGACAAGCCATGCATCACCAATTCGATGAGAGTAAAGACCAATTTCAGGATCATCAATTCGAGTTTTACTTAGCATTTTTACTGCAAGTGTTGACCCCAATGATGTCACTGCAACGCCATTCTTCAGAGGGGCTGTAGCAAAAAATGCAGCAATACTGTCTGTAGTTCCAGCATAAATTTTTGCAGTGGTGGGTAAGCCTAATGAATTTGCTACTTCCAATGAAATTTTACCAAGCAATGATCCAACAGGTCTTACGTCTGGTAAAAGTGATTTATCAAGTACGTTTTGAATCCAATTTGGCCAAGAATTTATTTCTGGATCATAACCTAACTTAAGTGCATTGTTATGATCCGAGAAACCACCATGTCCCAATAAATTACACGCTATAAAATCAGCTTGATGTAATAAATGATCAGATTTATTTGATCTATCCTCTGATATAAGTCGCATAGCTCTGCCAAGAGCAGAAGATGACCCGCGTGTGATGTGTTTTAAAGGGGCATTTTCTCCTATAATACCTGCCTCAGTTACAAATCCTTTTGAATTATACATTAAAGCTCGAGTAACAGGTGTAAGATTACTATCAGTCAAAACCATTGATCCTGATGTACCATCTACGGCTATGTGGCTTATACTTTGAGGCGAAATATTTATTTTTTTTAATTGATCTACTTGCATTTGGATACAGTCACAAACAGAAGTCCACCAATAAGATGCTTCAATAAAATCAGGATTTTGTTTTCTATGTTTTACCCGCATCATAGAAATTGGTTCACCACTCATATCTATTACCGCTGTACGAATTCCAGATGTGCCTATATCAATTCCTAAACTTAGTTTCATTTTATAGTTGCTAATTTTTGGCGATATTTTTCGGCGTCCCAATTTAAAAGTTCAGCTTCTGCATTTACCCCAATTGTTTCAGGTTTCCATGATTTTGGTAAGCGGCACATTATATCAGATAAACATCTTAGCATGGCTTTTTGGCTACTGGTGGCATCGGATCTTACAGACACGCCTTCGCCTTCATGGAGTACAACTGGTGCTTTGCCGTTTGCGTCAGAGACTGGCAAACCAGATCCAAGAAATACAACATGATCAGGATAAAACGAGCCACTAGTGATATAGGAATTTATTATTTTATCTTGTGCCATCCAACTTTCACTTGTCCATGAATAAGCTTTATCAATAATTTTCTTCGGCGGAGTGTGAGAAATATTTTTTGGTGGTAAATAAAGCCGAGTCTCTACTTCTTTTATCAGATTTGAAACTTCTTCGACCGTTTCTCCACAGCATATTAATCCGTGATTTTGCAGTAAAATAATTTTTGTATCATCATTTACTCGGGCAAGAATTTCATTAGTCAAAGGAACACCAGGCTTTGCATATGGAGCCATTATAAATGGCATATCTTTTAATTTATTTTTAGCAATATCCCGACCTTCATAGCTTATAACATGAGTAAGCGTAGATATTGAATGGGTATGTACAACAACTTTGTGATTCAGGGCAGCGTGAAAAGTTGTTTCAATTGATGGGCGTAACTTAATCGCTGGATCAATAACAGTATCTTTGCAGGTTCCATCCCCATATCCATTCGCCTGATCGTTTGCAGCAATTCGATCCACGGCTACAAAAATATTTTCCGTTTCTGCATTTGCAAGCTCAGTGCCTGAGGCTTTGATCCACATTATTTTTTGATCTTTGATAGATGTATTTCCACCTGGACCTTGGACTTGAAGTGGATCATTGCCAAGTCTTGCAGACATTGATAGAAAATCGGATGTGAGTAGTTCAGGGCTTAGTTTCATTGTAACTCTTCAATCAAGTATGTGGGTTTTTGACATCCATTCTCTGTTATTAATCTATTTAAAGTCATGTCAATTTCACCATTTTTAAAATCAGCTGAATATAATCCGTTAAGGATAAATAAACTATCCCAACCGATAGATTGTGCGCCCTTTATATCGTGCTCTAAGCTGTCACCGACCATCAATATATTTTGGACACCAAGTTTAAGCTCTAATGCATCAAATATTGGACGATGTGGTTTACCATAAAAGAATACTTTTCCGCCATTATTTTTATAATAATTCGCTATTGTGCCTGGTGATGTAACAATTTTTCCGTCAGCTCGTGGGGACATTAAATCTGGATTTGAGCAGTATATAGGTAATTTTTTTATTAAAGCTTTATTGATCAAATTTTTCCAATCATCTATCTGTGACTGATCAGGTAGCCCCATTAAAATTATTGCATCAGCTAAATCAAGATTATAAGTAATTTTTACAGATAAATTTCCAAGCCAATTTGAAGCATCGCCTTTGTTACGCTCAATTGGGAAAAAGCCCTTTTCTGGTATAGTTTCACTCGAAATATCGTTCCATAATGCCTCACCAGAAGTCATGATTTGTTCAAATAAATTTTTAGAAAATCCCATTTTGGAAATACGTTTTGCATTCAATTCACTTCTTTTTCCAGAATTTGAAAGTACTGCTAGTCGTGTTCCATCATTGTAAAGTTGTTTGAGAAGTTCAACAGCATTTGTATAAGGTGCACTTCCATTATGAAGTACTCCCCATTGATCAAAAACAATAGCCTCATAATTTGATGCTATTGCTTTAAGAGATTTTATCCGAGTTGTCACTTTTAGTATTCAGCCATGTCTTTTGGGTCTACGAGACCTGCAATAAATTCATCTGCTTCTTGTTTTGACATTGCAGGTGCAGCTTTACTAGCCATTCCAGCAGGCATATCACCAAAGTAAAATTGATATCCAGGAATTGGTTGGCGCCGTTTGCGAATTGGCATTCCCTCATACGGATAAACAGATGAGCGAGCATTAGCTGGTTCATCATGACAAGGTAATACATAATCAGCGCGTTTATCAATTTCTTCAACTGATTTCCATCCTTCAAATGAATTTACAAACCGTGCTGGAACCCAATGGCGCCATTTTTCAGATGGATTAGGATCTAAATTACGTTCACAGAAGATTGCATCTCCTGCAATAACTATATCTCCCATTGATGTTGTTACCGTAACTCCCATATGACCAACAGAATGGCCAGGTGTATGGAACATTGTAATTCCTGGTAGAACTTCACATTCCTCTTCAACGGCTTCAAAAACACATCCGGCATAAGGTGGTTCAATATCTAAGATACCGCATTCATAAGTTCTGTAATATAATGGCAGTGGATTATATGCCATTTCAATTTCACCTTTAGGAGCTATGTAGCGTGCATTTTTGAATTTTTTCATATTTTGCACATGGTCCCAGTGTAAATGAGTGAAGACTATTGCATCTATTTCGTCAGGATGAACGCCGAGTTTCTGCTCTAGATGATCATGAACTTCTAAGCACCCACGTTTTTCACATTTATGATGATATTGTGTAGCTCGCTCTTCATCGCATAGTCCAGTGTCGATAAGTATCTTATGTTCGCCAGTATCTACATAATAACAATAAACGGGATTCCAGTATTTTTTTCCTGCAGGACCTTTCCAAAATATATAAGTACCAAGATCAGCTTCAAGCCATCCAGTATTAATTGGATAAATTTTTGTTTCTGCGATGCCCATGTGTCCTCCAAGTAATAAGAATCAATAATGTATACAAAAACATTATATTGAACACATATACAAGACTAGGGTGAATTTTTTTTAATTTGCTTTCAGTGCTTGCATGAAACTTTCTGTCATATGAGCTCTCATACCTTGTGAAGCAGTTGCCGAATCTTCGGAAAATATATCATTGATTAAAGCTTGATGGCTATTTGCAGATTCAAGTAAATCCTTGTGTGATAAAAATTTCTTAGCACGAAATGGTCCTGTTCGACGCCGAAACTCGCTCGCAATTTCAGTTATGTAGGGATTGCCAGTAGCTTTATATATTGCCATATGAAATGCTTCGTTTGCCCTTAGATATGCTTTTTTATCACCTAATTCTGCAGCACTTAAACATTCTGACTGTGCGGTCTCAATTTCTGTCCTAGCTAATAGGTTTAGCCTCTGAGAGACTATTCTTGCACATGCAGACTCAATTTCATGCATTGTTTCAAAGATTTGGCTAAGCTGCTCGCGTGTGTATTCTGCTACAAATGCACCTCTTTTTTGTCCTGCTATTAAAACGCCCTGCGCCGTTAATCTCGATAATGCTTCTCTGACAGGAGTTCGAGAGGCGCCAAATCTAATGGCAAGTCCAGCTTCATCAAGCCTTTGGCCAGGGGATAATTCACCTGCACTAATTTCTTCAACTAGTGCACGTTCGATTCGTTGAGCTGTTGATCTTCTAGGTGGGACATTATTTTTAGCGCTCGTTACTGCCATTTTTTTACCTCATTATATGCTGCTTACCTCAATGTTTAACATTATTTATAGCCTTTTGCAATTTTGTATATTTACATTTGCTTTTGTATACAAAATAATGATCACCATAATTGGAGATTATTCATGCCGAAAATCCGTTTGGAAAAATTAACCAAGAGTTATGGCAACTTTAAGGTGCTGCATGGGATCAATCTTGAAATTGAAGAAAACGAATTTACGGTTTTAGTTGGGCCATCTGGATGTGGAAAATCTACAACGCTTCGTATGATAGCTGGACTAGAAACTGTGACAAGTGGCGAAATTTATTTTGATAATAATCCTATAAGTCATCTTGAACCAAAAGATCGAAATCTTGCAATGGTTTTCCAAGATTATGCGCTTTACCCTCATATGGATGTTGCTCGTAATATATCATTTGCTCTTAGATTACAAAAATTACCCAAAGCTGAAATTGAAACTAAAGTAAAACAAGTCGCAGAAACAGTGGGCTTAACAGATTTTTTAAGTCGAAAACCTGGTGCATTATCGGGGGGGCAGCGTCAAAGGGTTGCTATGGCGCGAGCTTTGGCAAAAGACAGTGAGGTTTTTTTATTTGATGAACCATTGTCTAATCTGGATGCTAAATTACGGGGGCAAATGCGTGCTGAATTGGCCGTCATGCGTCAAAGTGTAAAGAAGAATATGATTTATGTAACACATGATCAAATTGAAGCAATGACACTAGCTGATCGAATAGTTGTTATGAATGACGGTTATATTCAGCAACAAGGAACGCCTGAGATGTTGTTCAAGAAGCCTGCAAATAAATTTGTTGCAGGCTTTCTTGGTTCACCGCCCATGAACTTTATGGATGCAAGAATAGTTGAAGAGAATGCTGTTCTTTTTGCGGAGGGTAAAGAATTTAAAATTGCAATTCCCAAGAAGAAAGCAAAATCACTTAAAAAATGTAAGGGGCGAGTAAGTATCGGAATTCGTCCAAGTGATTTAATATATGATCCTAAAGCGACATCAGACAGAGCTTTAGATCTTCGAATTGTGGTCTCTGAATACGTTGGTGCACAATCAGTGTTGATGTGTGCGTGCGGAGACTCCGATATCACAGTTGAATTGAAGTCTGAAACACCAATAGCACTTGGTGAAACATTAAGGTTTGCGGTCAGATCAGAGGGAATACATCTTTTTGACAGCAAAACAGAACTGGCGCTTTGACGTCTTAACTTAGCAAAATGGAGGAAACATATGCTAAAAACATTTAAGAGAATATCCCTTGGGGCATCAACAGCAATTGCGTTGGCAACAGCTGCTTTTGCTGGCCCATATGATGAATTTGCGGGTACAACACTTGTTGTTAACTTTCCTGCGCATCCACATTATAATGCGGTGATGAAGGTATTACCTGAATTTACAAAAGAAACTGGCATTGAAGTTGAAGTTGATCAATTGCCTTATATGAAAATGCGAGAACGCCAAACATTAGAACTTGGGCAAGATGAAGGCGACTACGATTTAGTTGCTTATGTTGTGTTTTCAAAAGCTGATTATGTGTACGCAGACCAATTAGAAAATCTTGCACGATATTTCATGAATCCAAAATTAGCAGATCCATCTTATGATCCTGATGATTTAATTGATGGATATGTATATAATATTGGCTTTGCAGGTGGTAATAAAGGCTATCTAGCTGGCAAAACCGGATCGTTATTTGGAGTTCCATACGGTTCAGAAACATCTGTGCTTGGTTACCGAAAAGATATCTTTGAAAAACATAACCTAGCAGTTCCTGAAACTTACGAAGAAATGTTAGATATCGCATGTAAAATCCCACAGCTTGAACCCGGTATGGGGGGATTATCTTCTCGCGCAGCATCTGGACATCACGCGGCGCATGCATTTCTATTGCATCTAGCTCCTCTAGGTGGGCGTGTATTTGACAACAGTTGGAATCCTATTGTTAATAATGCTGCAGGTGTTGAAGCAGCAAATGCACTAAAAACAATCGTAGATTGTGGCCCTGAAGGGGCAGCGAGTTTTGGATTTGGCGAAGCGCTTGGTTCATTCTTAAACGGTGATACAGCGATGTTCCTAGATACTACAGTTGTAGCGGGTCAAATTGATGATCCTAAGAAGTCAAAAGTAGTAGGAAAAGTTGGATGGGCAATGCACCCAATGGGTGTGCGCCGTGGATCGCAAACTGGAGGCTTTGGAATTGGTATTCCAAAAAATGCGGAAAATAAAGATGCTGCGTTCCTACTAATGCAATGGTTAACATCAAAAACAGGCGATAAACTTACTGCACTAGCCGGCGGTAATCCTTCTCGCTTTTCTACACATGCTGATGCTGATGTGAATGCTAAGTTTCCACATATGTCAATATTTGGTGAAGCATTGAAACATGCAGATCCAGATTGGCGCCCAATTATTCCAGTTTGGGGCAAAATAAACGCTGATCTTGGAACAACATTATCTAAAGTGTTGACTGAGGACCTTGACATACAAACTGCACTTGATGGTGTTGCTGAGCGTGCAAAAGGTATTATGGATGAAGCAGGATACTATACTTGGCAATAATTTAAATACTCTATTGCGACCCAATCTGAAGATTGGGTCGCATCTTTTTTTTATGCTTTTTGGAGCTAACGGTGATTAAGCAGAAATTAAATAGATTCACGCCATACATTTTCATGGCTCCGGCTATAATAATAATAACAATCGCTTTATTGTATCCTCTCGGATATATGGTTTATGGTTCATTTAGAGCATGGGATCCAAGTCAAAATATATCAGAATCTGAATTTATTGGATTGAAAAACTACATAACACTTTTTTATGATCCCGCATTTCGAGAAAGTCTTGGTGTAACACTGACATTTGCAATCTGTGTAGTGTTTTCTGAATTGGTAATTGGTGTAGGTTTAGCGCTAATGTTAGATAGAAATATTCGAGGAATGTCTGTACTTCGAACATTATTCATACTTCCTATGATGATAGCACCGGTAGTTGTTGGTTTGATGTGGCGATACATGTACCATCCAACAGTTGGAACTTTTAATAAAACACTAAAATCATTAGGATTGGATGGAATTGATTGGTTGGGGCAAAATGCTCTTTTATCAGTAATTATCGCTGATGTGTGGCAATGGACACCTTTTATTTTTATTCTTTCATTGGCTGCACTACAGTCTCTTCCAAGATCTGCACTTGAAGCGGCAAAAATTGACGGTGCAACATCTTGGCAACAAATTATACATATAAAATTACCATTAATGATGCCAGTTTTGATAGTTACAGCGCTATTAAGGTTGATTGATGCTTTTAAAGTGCTTGAGGTAATTTTAGTAATGACAGAAGGTGGACCTGGACTTTCCACTGAAATTCTTGCTCTACGTATTTCACGCACTGCAACAGAATTTCGTGAACTTGGTGTTGCCGCAGCAATGTCCAATTACCTTTTAATACTACTGCTAATACTAACCGTTAGCATGTATGCAATAACTCGAATTCAAGAAAATCGTGCGGCTCGACTAGCACGCCAAATCCAGGAAGAGTATTAAAGCTGATGAATTATGAACGACAAAACCCAGCTTTTTACGCATTATTAATTACCCTAATATTTATGGCTGTGGGTCCAATTGTATTGATGCTTGCAAATTCATTTAAACTTGATGTTGATATAATTGGTGGAACATCTGGTTTGCTATTTCTTCCTACAATTCAGAATTACGAAACGGCGTTATGTGACGTTTTATGGTACGAGCTTGATCATTTAGATTTTTGTTCTTTAAAATTTGGTGGAGCATTTATAAATTCTATTATTATTGCTTTGATTTCAACATTACTCACATTGGTGATAGGTTGCATGGCAGCTTATGCTCTAGTTCGTTTTAAGTTCATGGGGCGAGATACTGCATCTTTGACTACATTAATGGTTAGAATGGTTCCTCCCGCAGTATTACTTGTGCCTGTCTTTGGGCTTTGGAATAATGAATTCTGCATCTCAAAAAATTCTTATTTTGGAGAAATAATTCGCGATGTTTTTGGTGGCCGTGGTGATGTTTGTTTGGCAGGAACACATTCAGGTATTATATTAATATATGTAGCAATGAACTTACCTTTCGTAATATGGATATTGCAAAGCTTTATAATTCAAGTTCCTCGATCATTAGAAGAAGCAGCTCGTGTTGATGGGGCAGGTCCTTTTCAAGTGTTTTTTCTTGTAGTTTTACCGTTGATAAAACCAGGATTAGCTGCTGCAGCAATTTTTACATTTAGAATAGCATGGAATGAGTACCTACTGGCATCAGCTTTATCGGATAGGGGAACGAAGACAGTTCCTATTTTGATTGTAAATAATATGTCAGAATTTAATATTGAATGGGGTGTTATAATGGCTACTGGAATGTTACTTGCAATCCCACCAATAATTTTTACATTATTTGCTTCACGTCAGATTATATCAGGTATGACAGCCGGAGCGGTAAAAGGTTAAGATTATGAAATCTTCCAGTATTCTTCTTTTGTGTACATTGAATACAAAATTAGAAGAAGCAGAATATCTCAGAACACAGATGACTGAACATAACATTGATGTTCGAATATTAGATGTGTCCATATTATCAGGCTCAAAAGTATTGAATGGTGCGCAAAAAATAAATGCAATGTCATTCACTAGTAACAAAGCAATACTCGAGGTGAAGGATGCCATAGACAGTGGAGTCAACGCTATTATTGGGTTGGGTGGAGGGACTGGTGGTGAAATAATCTTGCAGGTTATGAGGGCATTACCCATTACTTTCCCCAAGGTACTAGTCACAACATTACCATTTGATCCAAGAACAGCGGTGTCTGATACATCTATTATATTAGTACCAACATTGGCAGATATTTGTGGATTAAATGCAACTCTACGTGAAGTTTTAGATAATGCTGCGGCAATAACTGCTGGATTGTGTATGAAAAAAAATCTTGGAAATACTTTCAGTTCTGGATCTTCTATCGGTATTACAGCGCTTGGAGCTACAGAGTCTGCAATTGTTCCTCTTGTGGCCGCATTGCGTCAAAAGAATAAAGAAAGCACTGTATTTCATGCTAATGGATATGGTGGAGCTGCATTTGCGCGTTTTGCTGAACGAAATGCATTTCACACAATAATTGACTTAACTCCTCATGAACTTACACGCCTTCATATTGCAGGTGCACATGCGCCTATGCCAACAAGATTTAGTGTTTCTATGGATTTGCCAAGAATTGTTTTACCTGGGGGATTAAATTTTATTGGTCTAGGTGAAAAATTATTAATTCCAGAAAAATATCTTAAACGTGATCACTATGAACATTCTGGATTTTTTACTCATGTAAAAGTTTCTGAAACTGAGATGATTATTGTTGCAGAGGCACTTTGTGATAGTTTGAATTCAACAAAAGGTCCAACAAAATTGATCGTTCCAATGGGTGGTTTTTCTCATCAGGACATATCTGGTGGGGCTATTGAAGATGAAAACCTAAGAAATATTTTCCTTCAGACTGTTAAACAAAATTTAAAAAGTCACATCAAGCTCGAAACCCATGATGTTCATATAAGCGATCCTGGAATAACAGTTTCAATATTAAATACACTCGAAGATTACTCATCAACTAATAAGGAATATTGATGTCTGAAATTTATGAAAAAAAAGAAGAATTGATTGCTACCGCCAAAAGGTGCTTTGATTTACGTTTGCAAACTAATGCAGGAGGAAATCTATCTGTCCGCCTAGAAAAGCAAGACGCTATAATCATCAAGCCATCTGGGATAGGTTTTAACGAATGTACCCATGATAATCTGCAGATTGTTAATTTAGATGGATCAATAGAAAAATCAGCTCACAAGCCATCCAAAGATCTTGGATTCCACCTAGATTTATATCGTATTAGAGATGATATAGGTGCCATTGTTCACTGCCATAGTCCTTGGGCAACAGGCTATGCCAGCGCAGGTATTGAAATACCTTGCCTTACTGTTCAAACGATTGAAAAAATTGGCAACATGCCTCTAATTCCACTCTCATCTCAGGGTGGCCCACAAACTGCTAAAGATATTAGCCCAGTTTTCAGAAATAAAAAGATACACGCAGCTGTTTTAGCGAACCATGGTACCATTGGCGTTGGAGAAAATTTAATGAAAGCACAGTATTTAGCAGAAATTATCGAGGAAACAGCACATATTGCATATGTTAGAGATACTTTGATGGCAGCTCATGGAAAAACTTTGGTTGAGCTGCCCAAATATGGAACAGCTATTGAGGCTAATTCAATATAAACAGAAAAAATTAGGCAGATAATTTCTTAAATTTAGATAAATTAAATTTTATATAAGACATAAAATTTTCTCACATTATCAATTTTTTTTAATTATCTTGCTGATTTTATGAGTTTAGAAATTATCTGAAGCTTATCGTTCATTTCAATGGTAGTACCTTTGCTCTCAATATTCAATCTGACTAGCGGCTCCGTATTTGATTTGCGAAGATTAAAGCGCCATTCATCAAATGACAGACTGAAACCGTCCATTTCATCAAGGATTTTTGCTTTTGAGTGAAAAGCTTCTAGCACAGAATTTATTGATGTATCAGCGTTATTTACAGTAAAATTAATTTCTCCAGAACTTGGAAATGCTGAAACGCGATCTTTGACTAAACTACCAAGAGATTGACCTGTGAGGGAAATCAGCTCTGCAATTAATAGCCATGGTATCATTCCACTGTCACAATAAGCAAAATCACGAAAATAATGATGTGCAGACATCTCACCACCATAAATTGCTTCGTGTTTGCGCATAGTTTGCTTTATGAACGCATGACCCGTTTTCGATTGTTCTGCTTTGCCGCCTTTTTGGGACACAATATCTTGAGTGTTCCAAATAACTCTTGGATCATGAACAATTGTCGATCCAGGTTCTTTTTCCAAGAATATTGATGCAAACAAACCAACTAAATATTCACCTGGAATAAATTCACCTTTTTCATCAAAGAAAAAACAGCGATCAAAATCTCCATCAAAGGCAACGCCAAAATCAGCACCAATTTTTTTTACAATATCAGCTGTCTTATGGTGATTTTCAGGGAGAAGAGGATTAGGAATGCCGTTTGGGAAAGTGCTATCTGGAGTGTGATCTACACGAACAAATTCTATTTGTGTATTATAATTGTTAAGACGCTTCTCAATGGCATCAAAAGTTGGACCCGCAGCTCCATTTCCAGAATTCACAACAATTTTTAATGGTTTGAAAGCATTAATATCAACAAAGCTTAAAGTTTTGGAAACATATGCAGCCCTTGCTTCATTAGAATAATCTAAAGAAGATCCTTTTTTCTTTACACGCGCCCAATTTTGGGATTCCGCTAAACTTTTTATAACTAAGAAGTCTTCATCGTCGTCTAAAGGTTTGGATCCAGATTTTACAATTTTCATTCCATTATAGTTTATTGGGTTATGTGAAGCGGTCACTACAATACCTGCGCAAGAAGAAAAATTGCTCACAGCCCAATACATTTCCTCAGTTCCAGAAAGGCCTATATCTATCAAATCTGATCCTGCATCCATTATCCCCAAACCAACAGCTCTTGAGAAAGCTGGACTTGTTTCTCTTGCATCAAAAGCAACCACTATGGATTTGGCATTAAAATGTTGAGCAACAGAACGCCCAATGCGATAGGCAATTGCTTCGTCAATATTAATATTGATTTCACCACGGATATCATATGCTTTGAAGCAAGTTAGTTCTTTTTGCATTTATAATTTCATTCCTAATTAATTGTAGGTCATTGATAGTCACTATCTAACAATTTGTTATAATTTTACCTTTCAATCTTACAGTCGTCTAGAAGAAAACTAATTTAGTAACATTAAAAATGACCATACATTAAATTATACTTTTCAAGGGAAGTTTTGATGTTTTTAAGAAAAATTTGTTAAGGTAATTTATGAAATACGATTCGGAAATTGATCAAGAAACATGGGCTTTCATTAAGAAAACGCAAAGCTTTTACAGTAAAGAACTGTTGTCATATTCTATCGAACAACAGAGATCCGAATATAACCAAATGTGCCACGCCTTCGATAATCATAAGCCATATGAATTAAGCATCAAATCAGAAAAATGGGATACAATTCCTGTACGAATATACGAACCTAAAGCTCCAATCGGTACTCTTATATATTATCATGGGGGTGGTTTTGTTGTTGGAGATTTAGAAAGCCATCATGAAGTTTGTGCTGAACTAACAGAAAAATCTCAATTGCGTGTTGTTTCAGTAGCATATCGTCTTGCACCAGAACACAAACATCCAGCTCAATTTAATGATGCATTTCGCGCAGTACAAATTGCAGCAAAAACTTTTCCAGAACCATTAATCGTAGCTGGAGATAGTGCAGGTGGTAACCTTGCGGCAAGCGTCTCTCATAATGCTCGATCAACGAATATAAATTTATCAGGTCAAGTTTTAATATACCCATCTCTGGGGACAGATATGAACACAAGTTCGTTTATAACTCATGCAAATGCACCTCTGCTGACGACCAAGGATTTGTTGTATTATAAAAAGGTTAGATGTGAAAATCATGTGCCTGAAGATGATCCAACTTTTGCACCATTAAATGATAAGGATTTTTCAAATTTACCTCCTACTGTAGTTTTCACAGCATCATGTGATCCATTAGTTGATGATGGTGAAAAGTATTGTGCGAAAATTATAGATGCAGGTGGAGCAGCTGAATGGATTAATGAAGTCGGTTTGGTTCACGGATACCTACGTGCGCGCTCAACAGTTGTTCGAGCAAGCAATAGTTTTGAGCGTATTGCTAATGCAGCGGCTTTTTTAGCAAAGAAAAAATGGCCTTACTAGACTAAGTTGCGGATAATTTTGTCACTATAGTCTTTTTCAAATATTAGTTTGTCATTTTCATATGCTTTTAGATTTGCAGTGATAAAAAAATGTGTTTTGTCAGAATGCATTGCAGACTTAATATTAGTACGCCACATCGTTCCAGCGCGACCACCTGTATTTTCCCACTGCGCATCAACTTTTGCACTGTTAGGATCATCGGGATGGATTGCCCAATTTTCTTTCATCCATCCTCCAGAAATCAAACCATGATCCAGATCTTGGTTTTCTCCGAAATCACATCCAATCTTAATTGATGTAATCCCAGTTTCCTCATCTATAAATTCTTCTCGTGCATATGCTGAGGGGCGTAACTCTTTTGCTCTCCATGGTTTTGCTGCTTCTGGTTCTTCAAATGATATCTCGGCTCCATTTGCAAATGGGCGTATTGGTAATTCTATAGAGCCAGATTCAATATTTAATGTTGTCTTCTCAGGTGATGGCCATAGTGTTGGCCAATAGCTACTAGAAATAGCGACACGTAACCTGTGACCATCTGGAATACGATATGCAATTTGATCTAGATCAAGGGAAACATTAAACATTTGATTTTTTGATATCTTGCTCGGATTTTCATGACTATTATGATGAGTTAAATTTAGATACTGATAAGTAATTAATGCAGATGTTCCATCAGGTCGAATATCACACAGGCGTACGATAACTTGCCCTTGATCCTTATCACAGCAGAGACGCAAATTAACATGTGGGCTTCCCACTATATCAATGGGTGTTGTTAATTCATCGCCATCAAAACAAGCTGAGTGCGCATCGTCATGACTTTGATTTTCCGGAAGTTCATCAGAAAAAGCAAACGGAAAATACTCTCCCGCTTTGCTGCCACAATTCTGTGCAGAAGATATGGAAACGTTAAATGGAGTTGGTGATAATTCAAGTGCTGCGCCTTGAGAAAGATATAATATTTCTTTGTTGATTGTATCACTAGGCCAATTTTGTTCGACGATCCAACGTCCTGGGCGATCATCCATCCAACGTTTTGGTGTAACACTATCCATCAAGTATGCTCGAAAGTCTGGATCCTTATCAACACCTGTATCAATATCTTTTAACCAATGATCCCACCACCTTTTTGCTTCTTGCAGAAAGCCAATTGCAGGTGATGGAGCTGCATAATG
>ERZ1048068.892-NODE-892-length-24824-cov-6.232993_pt1 | contig 24824 bp, 22 predicted proteins | sample MGYA00383098_ERZ1048068 | MGnify/ENA primary metagenome ERZ1048068 (study PRJEB29581, sample SAMEA5548368) | metagenome | biome: marine; feature: coastal; material: water | depth 1 m | study: Short-term variability in the microbial, nano- and picoplankton dynamics... | reverse complement strand
AGGGTTATTTAGGGCAATATTTTTATTGTCCTGAATATGTTTTAAAGAAGTTAAAAAGATTAATGCCGACGAAAGAGTTGTCTATTATTTTAAACGAAAAAGACATTCGTTCTTTCCACATACAACAAGGATTATTGGATCCTTGCCAGCCTTATATATCATTGGTTCGAATTGCAGTTGACCCTAAGCATATGAAACGAGCCATTGAATTGGCAACTGAGGTAAAAAAAGCAGGGTTTAAGGTTGCTTTTAATGTGATGTATATGTCTAATTGGAAAGACAATTCATCATTTTTGAACCACCTTGAAGGAATAGAGGGTGTTATTGATTATTTTTATATGGTAGATTCATATGGAGGAGTGATGCCTGAGGATGTAAAAGAAACCATTAAATTAGTTCAATCAAAAACGAATGTCACTCTAGGGTTTCATGGGCATGATAATTTGGAAATGGCATTAATAAACACCATCACGGCCATAAATTCAGGTTGTGATATTGTTGATGCTACGATTACAGGGATGGGTAGAGGCGCAGGAAATTTAAAGATGGAATTACTGCTTACTTATTTAGAGAATGCCAAAGAGCTCCCTGTAAAATATAGACAATTGAGTAAGGTGGTTAGTGAATTTGAAGAGCTACGAAAAATTCACCAATGGGGCACAAGTTTACCGTATATGTTTTCGGGTGCAAAATCCTTACCACAAAAGCAAGTAATGGAATGGGTAGGAATGAATCGCTATCCTTTAAGTACGATTTTAAATGCTTTGAATAATCAAAAACAAGAAGTTGAGGATAATATTAAGCTTCCTGTTTTGGAGAAAGTCTCTAAGTATAAAAAAGCAATAATTTTAGGAGGCGGACAATCTTCAAGAGCCCATAAAATAGCAATTCAGAAATTTTTTGAGCATAATAAAAACCAAGTTTGCTTAGTGCATGCTGGAGCCCGAAATATTTCACAGTTTTTAGATGTAAACTGTGATCAATTTTATGCTTTGGTAGGTTTTGAAAATAACAACCTGTTACATCATTTAGGAAATCTTTCAAAAACCAATCGAACACTCGTTTATCCGCCTTATCCAAGGCCTATGGGCACTACTCTTCCTACAGAAGCTTTAGAATTTGCCAAAGAGTTGAACACGATTTCATTTACTAAAGCCACTGTAGACTCACCAATGGCATTGGCGATTCAGACTGCTTTGGATCTAGGGGCGAATGAAATTTTTCTAGTTGGCTTTGACGGTTATGATGTTAGTATTAATCAAAACCAATTTATCCTGGCTCGAGAAAATCAAGAAGTAATAAATGACGCTGTTATTATCCCGGATGTTGAGGTGAGAACGTTTACTCCAACAAAGTATAAAAACATACAAGTTTCATCTATATATAGTCTTTTATAACATGACAATATTTCTTCCATGTCGATCAGGAAGCGAGCGTATTCCCAATAAAAACACCAAAGATTTTGCTGGAGTAAAAGGCGGACTACTTGCGATTAAGCTTGATACTCTTTTAAAAATCTCAAAAGTAGACTCTATTATAGTTTCTACTAATGACCCCAAGGTAATTGATGTGGCCAAATCGTTCAACAAGAGAAAAATAATTATTGATATACGCCCAGATCACTTAGCCTTATCCTCGACTAGTACAGATGCACTTATCAATTATGTTCCTAAAATTATTAATGACAAACATATTTTATGGACACATGTGACATCTCCATTTTTATCAGTTTCAACATTTGACAAAGCCATAGAACAATACCTTAGTGTGGACGACTATGACAGTCTCATGACCGTTAATAAGATTCAAACATTTTTGTGGAGCAAGAAAAAACCAATAAATTATGACAGGACTTTAGAAAAATGGCCTCGCACACAGACATTACCAGAGCTTTATGAAATAAATAGCGGATTTTTCATAAACTCAAGAGAAAATTACTTAAAATACAACGATAGAATAGGAGTAAAACCACAGTTGTTTTTGACAAAGGGCTATGAGTCCATTGACATAGATTGGCCCGATGATTTTCAATTAGCAGAGATGATTTACGAAAAAAACCACTATAAATGAAACAAGAGACAAAAACAATATTATGGGATTTTGACGGTGTTATTCTTGATTCTATGAGTGTTAGAGATTGGGGGTTTAGAAATATTTTTAAAGACTATGCAGAAGAACAGGTGTCAGAACTTATAACTTACCATCGAATAAATGGAGGGTTATCTAGATACGTTAAAATCAGATATTTTTATGAAGTACTTTTGGGCAAATCAATTACCGAAGATAAGGTTTTAGAATATGCACAAGCATTCTCTGTTTTGATGAAACAAGAATTAACTAAACCAGAAAATTTGATTACTGATGCGGTAATATTTATTAAGGAAAATTTCAAAAACTTTAATTTTCATATTGTTTCTGGATCTGATGAAAATGAACTGCGCTTTCTGTGTAAAGAGTTAGGAATCGCGAACTATTTTATCTCAATTCATGGCTCGCCAACACCTAAAACCAAGCTAGTTAAAAAACTATTGAAACAACATAATTATGATTCAGGGAGCACTTGCTTAATAGGAGACTCTATTAACGATTATGAAGCTGCTACAGCTAACAACATTTCTTTTTATGGGTATAATAATTTAAAATTGAAAAATGTTGGTCAAGGCTACATAGAACTATTTAAATCAATTAAAAACATTGGAAGGCATATTATTTAACCTATGGAGCTATAATTTATGAGAAAGTTTATTTTAACTGTTGGGGTTCTAGTCATAATCGCTTGTGTTAAAAACAAAGAGACAAAAAAAACCGAAGAAACGGACCCTCAAATAACTGTAGTCACCAACCATGAGGCTTCAGGCAACTATTATTTTGAAGTAGAAATGGATGTTGTTGTAGAAAAGAATGACAAATTTCATTTATTTTATAAAGACTTTAACGATAGTGGATATTCCTCGATTAGAGTTTTAGAGCAAATGATTAGAGGTAGAGAAAACTCTCAAAAGGTAGTTTTTTCAATTCCAGAGGGGGTTATCCCTATAGGATTGAGAATAGATGTCGGCATGAATTACTCACAATCACCAATAATACTTAACTCTCTTAAAATTAGATATGATAGAAAGGAGTTCTATTTTAATGAGGAGATGTTTATACAGCTCTTTAGGCCAAATAAGTTCACTTATTACAGCAAACAAAACAAAACAATAACCACTCAGCCAATCGATGGGAAATTTGACCCACATTACATATCAATAAACTTGGAGGAAATTATATTTTCTTTACTAGACTGATAGTTTTAATTTTAAGACTTAAAAAAATTATATTTACTAAAGACACAAGTCTGAAAACACAAAATGCTAATAAACAGTAAACTCCTTTTTTCATTGTCGAATATGGTTAAAACCTTTGAAGTCTTGTTGATTTCAATTTTACTATCTCGATTTTATTATGATAAGAATGAACTAGGACAGCTTTTACAAATACTATTTATAGCATCGATAATTATAACTCTTTTGTCAGGCATACCTCTTTCTTTAAACTTCTTTCATGGTAAGTATGATGACCTTAAGCAAAAACAATCGTTGTTTACAAACTTTTCTTTATTATTAATCATAACGTCTTTAGCTTTTTGCCTTTTTCTTTTAATCTCAAAATCTTTCATAAGTTCAAACTTTCAAAACGAGTTGTTCTTAGAATATATTTATTTAATAATATTCTATTGTTTTTTTAGGTCAATAAATACAATCTTTCCTAATTACCACTATTTAAAAGACAAACTTTTTAAATACTTACAACTATATGTTTTTACGTTTGCGATTTTAGTAGCTTGTTTTTTTTATGACAATGCTATGGGTGTTTTAGACGCCAAAATTGTTCTTACACAACTCCTTTGCATTGAATTCATTAGGTTTGTTTTTAATATTTTAATAATCAACAAGAAAGAAATAAGATGGAGTTTAAGAGACTTTAATAGTCAAGAAATGATATACATACTTACTATTACAGTTGGTGTTGTTGCAGGGGCTTTTGGCTTGTATGTAGATAAATATTTAATAGCTACACTTTTAAATCCAACAGAATTTGTTTATTATCAAAATGGGGCAATAAACCTTCCATTTGTGAATATTATTACTAGCTCGTTGTTTATTGCTTTAATTCCAACATTCGCAGAGCTATACGCTAAGAAAAAGAATACTGAATTGATTTTAAAAGTTAGGACTACCATTATTAAGTGCTCAATCTTACTAATACCTATCTTGGTTTATTGTTTTTTTGAAGCAATTTCCTTAATTAAGTTTTTATATGGTGATGAATTTGAAATTTCAGGGGAGGTATTTAAAATATATGTTCTTAGATACTCTTTGAGTGTTATGGCTTTTTCTGTTTTTATGGGGAGTATAGGTCTAGAAAAGAAAGCCAATTTAGTCATATTTTTAAGCGCATTGATAGGATTGTTTTTGAACATAATTTTAATACCGATGTATGGTATTAAGGGGGCCTCAATGGCAACAGTCATAGCTAGTTTATCGACAATTGTTATTTCTCTTTACTTTATTAAGGAAAGATTAGTGGCGAAAATTGTTGATTACTTTCCCATAGGAAGCTATATCAAAATTATCATAATATCATTTCTGATTTATATTCCATTTTATTTACTAAACCGATTTATTGATGAAGATTGGACTGTAATGTTGTCGTCATTTATTTACTACATTTGCGTAATTAAGACGCTAAATTCAATATTTATTGTTTTTAAGTTTAGAGATATTATAACAAGAAAATAATCATGTATATTTTTTACATCCATAGTCATATTACATACGTTCTTTCTCAATTAATTGTTAAGGAATACAATATGGCTCAAGAAGATGTAAGGTATATTACATCTAGGGGCTATAAAGTAAAACACGGTATGATAAAAGTGTTTGATATAACTCCTTTTTATGATTATTTAGAAAGGAGTTCAAAAATTAAGAAATTGTTTGAAATCAAGAACAAAATAAAGGAATTGGATATTGAAATTAGAAAACTTTCCAACAACACTCCTTTTTGTATTTTCTTGCCTCAATTTAATCATTCGTTGTTTCAAATTTTGGGGTCACACAGGTTGTGTAAAGATTTGGTTTTGATTGAGGAAGGAATAACCGCATACAAGCAAGATCAAACGTTTTACAAGCGCCCTAGACAGGTATTTTTTAAAGCACTATTTAATACTTATACCAAACGCTTTTTACTTAAAAACAGTCATTATGCACCCTTTCCAAAAGAAAAATTTAAATATGCTATTTGTATTAACAAAGACTGCTTCCCATACATTGAAGACAAGAAAGTATTACAAATAAACGCAAAGGCATTCCCGAACTACAAAACCACTATTGCCCATAACAGTACAGTTTTTGTGTTAGATTCATTTAAAGAACAAACAAAAATCACTGAGCAGGAGTATCTGAATATAGTATATGAAACCTTAAGCCCTGTAAGCCATCACAAAAAATTATACATAAAGTTTCACCCTGTTCAATCCGAACATACGAGAAAACAAACAATAACCTACATTGAAGAAAACTTTGAATATGAATCCATTATTTGTTTACCTGACGATTGTTTAGCGGAAGTTGAATTTATAAGACTAGAAAACATAACCGTTGTTGGAATGCACACCTCTCTTTTGTATTATGCAAGAAGATTTGGTCACAATGTTTTTTCAAGCATTAAAACCACCTCAATAAACCCAAAAATCAACAGTTATATTGATCATATTATGGACGAATTTCAAAAAAAAGAGTACTTAAGCTATGAATAAAAAGCACTCCTGTGATGTATCTATAGTATGCGCTAATTATAATAATGGTCGTTATTTAGACGAATTTATTTATAGTGTTGAGCAATCTAGTGCCCTACCTAAAGAGTTAATTATTATTGATGACGGATCAACGGATAATTCCATGGAAATTTTATCAAAATATGAGTTAACATATTTAAGTGTCATTGCTTTGGAAGCCAATATAGGTTTTGCCAATGCTCTTAATGTGGGAATTAAGAAGGCTACAGCGAAGTATATTTTGAGAGTTGACCCTGACGATCTTTTAGAAAAAAGAAGGATCGAAAAGCAGTATTCTTTTTTGGAAAAAAACTCAGATGTGGGAATAGTAGGGTCTAATGCCTTGTATTTTCACAGTAAAAATAATCAATCGCTTAGTGGCTCTAATTTTCCTTTATCATTTTATGAAATTAAAAGAAGGTATATTTTTGGCGAACATGGAGTCTTGCATGGAACTGTTATGGGTAAATCAACACTTTTTAAAAAGTTTGAGTATGTTCAAGAAAATGTGCCAGCAGAGGATTACGAAATTTTTGCGAAAATGATTAAACATGGTGTAAAGTTTGCCAATTTAGGTGAAAGATTAACAAAGGTCAGGATCCATAAAAATAGCGTTTCAAATTTTTTACACAAAAGCACCTATATCAAAATGTTTTTAATAAGAGATACAATTTTTAATAAAAACACCTCTTGGTTCAAACTTAATTCAACGTATTACTGCAACTATTTTTATCGAAAATATAAGTATGATAGACAAGCAATAAGAGTTATTTATTTATTAATTAGTATAATATTAAGACCTGATAAACTTTGGAGAAGATTAAAATAAAGTTCACTTCCCTTTTTTTTATAAGCTATTTGATAATTTTTGTTTTGGATAGCGTAATAAATTATTATACGAAAATTCCTGTTTTTGTAAGCTTTTCAATGTTATTTATCCCATTATCGCTATTGGTTATTAAACTCAAACCCAATAATGAAACTAATTTATACGTACTTTTCGTTGTATTACTTTTAATTAGTACTGTGGTTAATATTTTTAGATTTAGTTTTTCTTTAAAAAACATATCAGATTTAATATTTATTTTGATTTTTGCTACAACCATAGTTCTTTATAACAACAATAAAATCCATATCAAAAGTAAATACATTAATTGGTTTTCAGTTGTATGTTTGATAATGTTTTATATAACCTTTTTAGGAGTTGACAATACAAGGTGGGGGAACACTTTAAATTCAGACTCAAATGACATAGAATATTTAAGAGCATACAAACAAGGGCTGTTTAGAATAGCTCATATAGCCGCTTATTTTTTTACTTTTTTTGGGTTTTACTATTTATTTCTGTATGCAAAGTACACGAAAGTAAAACACCTCATATTATTATCGGTTATGTTTTCATCTGTAGCTCTAGTAGGGTCAAGAGCTCCCATTTTTGCAGTTTTATTAGGGTTTGGTTTAGCGAACCTAAGATTAAAATACATTAAATACATAATTCTATTAATTGTTGCGATCATTTTAGTAGTATTAAATATTGATGTAATCCTTGAGTCAACAAGGGGAACAGTTTTTTTTCAATATTTTTCCATTTTTGAAACAGTCATGTCAAATTTCGGCAGGCTTTCACGAGTTTTGATTTGGACATCATTTTTTGAGGAGTTAGCTAAATTTGACTTCTTTGATTATCTCTTTGGAAGAGGAACGAATAACGCCATGCTAATAAATGAAGCTAAGGGGCTTGGAAAAATATGGTTTCACAATGATTTTTTAAACATCTTTTATAGCTTCGGAATGATAAGTTTTGTATTATACATATTTTTCTACGTGAACATTTACAGGGTTAATAAATTGTGTATGAATAATACAATTATAAGAACCCTCTTTTTTACAACTATATTGTTAGCATTTTTTAACGGTTTTTATTTGTATTATACGATGTTTCCACTTTACATTTTTTACAGAATTTTAAGTGTTGAAGAAGAAAATAAAGTAACTTTGAAAAAATAATAAAAATGATAAATTGGAACTTTTTAGAAAATAACAAGGAAGTGTTAAGGGTCAAGTATTTAACAAATAGGCCATTTCCACATCTTATTATTGATGATTTTTGTGAAGAAAATAAATTAAGAGACCTTAGGGATTCTGTGCCAGAATTGAGCAATAAGAGTAGAGACTATATGTTCGCGGGGAACAAATTTGAAAAATCAAATTATAAAGAATTGGGGCCATTATTTGAGGAGTATTACAACGATATCAAGTCTGATCGATTCAACTCTTTCCTAAGTTTTATATCCTCAAAAGAAGTGTTTGTTGACCCAAAAAATCATGGTGGGGGACTACATCAAGGTAAAAAAAACAGCTTCCTTGACATGCATTTGGATTTTAACTATCACCCACTACAGGATAAATGGTATAGACAGATGAACTTACTTTTATATTTAAATAAAGAGTGGAAGCAAGAATACGGAGGGCATTTAAAAATAGAAGATATAAGGTCGGGCAAAAAAGCAAAGTTAGACGTGCCTTTTAATAGACTAATTATTCAAGAATGTGGACCCTATTCTCTTCATGGATATGACATGACATCTTTTCCTGAAGGCAATTTTAGAACTTCAATAGCCACTTACGCATACACTAAACATGATGTATTGATGGAAAAGCCAAGAACCACAGACTGGTTTCCTAATAATAATGCTTCACCAATAAAAAGATTTATTGCTAAACATTATGATAAGGCTGTTAAAATAAAAAATAAGTTTTTTGGGAGCGGTACAGCTAAAAACCAATAGTTTTGAAGATAGCAATCTTAGGCACAAGAGGCATACCAAACAACCATGGAGGTTTTGAGCAGTTTGCTGAGCATTTTTCTCTTTACATGGCTCAAAAAGGTCATGATGTTAGTGTATTTAATTCACACACCCACCCATACCAACTAAACAAATGGAAGGGCGTGAAAATTATTCATAAAAATGACCCTGAAGACAAAATAGGGACTATTGGTCAATTTATTTACGATTTGAATTGCATAAACCATTGTAGAAAAGAACAATTTGACATCATACTCCAACTGGGTTACACAAGTAATTCTATTTGGCATAAACGACTACCAAAAAAATCTATAATAATTACAAACATGGATGGGCTAGAGTGGAAAAGATCAAAGTATAATAAACTTGTCAGACAGTTTCTAAAGACAGCCGAGAGTTTAGCCGTAAAAAGTAGCGATTATTTAATTTCCGACTCAATTGGTATTCAAAAACATTTAAATGACACATACAAAAAGGACTCCTATTACATTCCTTATGGGGCAACTCCTTTTGATTCGCCAGATGACCAATTTTTAGAAGATTATGGTGTAAAGCCTCTTAAGTATAGTTTATTAATAGCAAGGTTAGAACCTGAAAATAATATTGAATCAATTTTAGACGGAATAGTGTTGTCAAAAACCAAGGAGAAATTCCTTGTAATCGGGAAACACGATGTAAATAAGTTCGGCTCCTATTTAAAAAATAAATACAAAAATTTTAGGCATATAGAATTTATTGGAGGGATATACAATCTAGATCAGTTAAATAACTTAAGATATTTTTCTAAGTTCTATTTCCATGGACATTCTGTCGGAGGAACAAATCCATCTTTATTAGAGGCCATGGCATCTGGGACATTAATTGTCGCTAATGATAATATATTCAATAGAAGTATTTTAAAAAAGAATGCTCTATATTTTAAAAATGCTAAAGATATTGCAGTTATTTTTCAAAATAACTCTTTGTTTGAAAATAATAAAGTGCTTTTCTCAAAAAATAACATTAAAGAAATTAAGTTAAACTTTCGTTGGGAATCTATAAATCATAAATATGAGCAATATTTAATTTCTAAAATGCATAAAGATAAATGTCAAAAGTAAAGAATATTGGATTTGCGAATATAATACTTGCCATAATAGCAATTACTTTGTTCATTACCCCAAAGTTATTGAATCCAATTTTTATTGCAGTCCTATTTTTATTTGTAACTCTGAGGTATTTCTTTTTTAATCCAAAGATTCACAAGCAGAATTTTTCTAAAATTCATGTCTTTTTTTCAACTTATTTTGTGCTATTAATAATCTCTTTATTTTACTCAGAAAATTTTAGTTATGGAATTAAGGTTGTTTTTTCATATATTCCATTTTTCATAATTCCCTTAATTTCATTATTTATTTCAAAAGATGAAGTAGATCTTGGATTTATATCAAAATACTACATTTATTTTTTATGTTTGATTTTTTTAGTACTATTTACTGTAGCAGTTTATAGGAATTACGAAGAGGGCTATTCATTTAATTATTTTTTAAATGCTCTATTAAATTCAGAGTCCAATGTCGAGAAATTTAAATACTTTAATTATTGGTATTTTGTTTATGATAAATTTGTAGAACCAATTAATATTCAGCCCATATACTTAGGTTTATTTGCCAATATTGGTGTTATACTTTTACTGTTTCAAAACACATACAAAAAGGTGAAATACTTTTTCCCTCAATTCATTATTTTAAGTTTATTAGTTTTGTTTTGTGGTTCAAGATGGCAAACATTAATTTTCACGCTAAATTATTTTTTGTATGTTGTGTTTTTTCACAAATCAAAATATCATAAAAAAGTAATTATATTAGTTCTACTTGGAGCGCTTATTACTCTTGTAACTCTTTTAAATCCCGTCACGAAAACAAGATTGCAAGAAGCTTTTAGTTTTAAGGAAGCTTTTTATGAAGATCAATTTGGTAGCACCTCAATTCGTGTGAAAAAATGGTCGAGTGCAATTAAATGTGTTTTAAGAAGTCCATTTATTGGATATGGGGCAGGAGATGGTAAAGAGGTATTGCTTAATCAATTTAAAAGAGATAAGTTTTATTTAGCTTATTACAATAAATACAATTCTCACAATCAATATCTTGACACTTTACTGTACATTGGCCTAGGAGGTTTGCTAACATTATTTATGATTTTTTATTATTCCTATAAGCGGGCTAGAAATAAAATGTACATACTAATGATAACAAACACTTTTTTGGTTGGATTCATTACAGAATCTATGTTAAATAGACAGTGGGGAATTATATCCTTTACTTTCTTTAGTATCATTTTTTCGACATTTAGCTTTAAGACAAATGAAACTTGAAAAAGCAACCCTTATATTAATTAAGATTAGTCTAATAGCTATTTTTTCAACAGATGCTTTGACCAAATATATTTTAGGATATGTCGACTATCCCTTTTTAATTTTACCCAATCGAGTTCTTAAGATTTTAATGATTATAAGCACATTAGTAATTATCTTAAGATACATTAAGAGTTTACATAAAATTGTAATAAAAATTTATGCTCTTCTTTTAATACTTTTCTTAACCTCTATAGTTAATTACGTTTTTTTTGACTTAACATTTGAATACTTTATAAGGTATAGCTACTTTTTTTTTATTGCACCACTCTTTTTTATTAAAATTAATGCTGTCAGATGGCAAAAAGAAGTTGTGAATACATTAAAATACTTACTTTACATTAATTTTTTCTTTGTAGTAATTGGTTTGTTAATAGACTTTCAGCTGTTTAAAACATATTTTAATAGGTTTGGTTATAATGGACTATTAATTACACCCATGCAAACTACTTATTTTTATATTGGTTCAATTATTGTAGCCATTAAATCAAAACAAAGAACCTTTCTTATATTGGGTTTGATTTCAGCACTTCTTGCAGGGACCAAAACTTTGTTAGGATTTCTAGCGTTTTTATCCTGTTATTTCATAATAGCCAAAAAGAAGCGCACTAAATTAATAGTACCACTTGGTATATTTATTCTTTTTACTTTTTATGCTTTTCTACAACAAAAGAGTTTTTCTAATACTATAAACACTAAGGGGTTAATGTATGCTCTTACATCTTCAAGAAGTAATTTACTAATTTCTTTTTTTGATAATTTGCCCACAACAAATTTTAACATAATTACAGGGGGTGTAAGTCTGAAAGAAAATAGAGTAGAGATGGAAATAATTGATGTTTTAATGTACTTTGGCCTTCTAGGTTGCATAGTGTATTATTATCTCTACAGACAATTGTATGTAGCTTTTGTTAAAGAAAACCTAAGTGTTTTTTACTATTTTGCTATTTTGCTATTTGTGTTAGTTGCTGGTAATTTCCTTTATAATCCAATAAATTGCTTTATGATATTAATTGCTTTAAAAACCTTACAGCTAAGATTTTCACAATATACATAGTAAAATAATTGGAAAAGGTAATTTTCCTTTAAACTCTAAAAGACCCAAAAACGTGTACGAAGCACTACAAGACCTATTTTAAATAAGTGGCTCTATTACAATTTTCAATACCAAATAAATTAACCCCTCAAATTACCCCAAACCAAACAATCTAATTATATTTGACATGACAAATAGATTGTTATGTCCAAAACCATCCTTATTACAGGCGCTGCTGGCTTTTTAGGATCCCACTTATGTGATCGTTTTATTGATGAGGGGTTTCAGGTCATTGGGATGGACAATTTTATTACAGGCGACAAAGACAACCTTCAGCACATTTCTAGTCATCCCAATTTTGAATTTGTCGAACACGATGTCACCAATTATATAGAGATTAACCAACCAGTTGATTATATCCTCCATTTTGCCTCCCCCGCAAGCCCTATAGATTATTTAAAAATCCCTATTCAAACGCTAAAAGTAGGTTCGTTGGGGACACACAATTTATTAGGATTAGCGAAAGCAAAAAATGCACGGATTCTTATTGCGTCCACCTCAGAGGTTTATGGCGACCCTTTAGTACACCCACAAAATGAAGATTACTTTGGGAATGTGAGTTCCATTGGCCCTCGAGGCGTTTACGATGAAGCCAAACGCTTTCAAGAAGCCCTCACCATGGCGTATCATCGTTTTCACGGGCTTGACACTCGAATTGCTCGAATTTTTAACACTTATGGACCCCGAATGCGCCTCAACGACGGGCGTGTTATACCGGCATTTATGGGACAAGCTCTTAGAGGCGAAGACCTTACTGTCTTTGGCGATGGTAGCCAAACGCGTTCATTCTGCTATGTCGACGATTTGATTGAAGGCATATACCGATTACTGTTTAGTGACTACATACTTCCAGTAAATCTTGGTAATCCAGACGAAATCACCATCTTAGATTTTGCACAAGAAATTTTAGCCCTTAGCCACACGAATCAAGAGATAAAACGCTTACCTCTTCCCCAAGGAGATCCATTAAAGCGCCAACCGGATATTACTTTAGCAAAAAAAATATTAAATTGGGCACCTAAAATCAATCGAAGTGAAGGCATGAAAATAACATTTGAGTTCTTTAAAAACCTACCAGAATCAAAATTATTTAAAGCCGAACATAAAGACTTTTCAAAACACATTAAACCTTAATGAGCAATTTTAGACAAGGACGCTATTCGTGGCTCATCAAGCCAATTTCTTTCGCGGTTGATCTAGCTGTAATACATTGTGTTGCTTTACTTTGGCTATTGCCTCAAGCTTCTCCGCTCAAGTTTTTTTTTGTAATTTCAATCGGTTGGATCACGACGGCTTTAATTTCAAAATTTTATGAAATTCATCGTTTTTCAAACATTGTACGTATACTCAATTTGTTGGTGCGTCAAAGTTTATTTTTCGCGCTGCTTATGTTTGCTTATGCAGGAATTTTCCCTCAACAAACCAGTAGTCCGCTCCTAACGCTCAAATACGTCCTTTTTTGTTTTGCTATCATCTCTTTTTTTAAATATCTGCGGTTTTTTCTTCTAAAAAAATACCGTACTTACTTTAAAGGAAACACAAGAAGAACAATTATTATTGGCCAGAGCAAACAAGCCAAAGCGCTTGATGAATTTTTTGCCAACAATCCACAATCAGGCTTTATTAACACTAAAATAGTGCCTTCAAAAAGTACTATTGCTCTTGATTTAAAGCTGCTTTTTGATTACATCTTAAAAGAAAAAATTGATGAAATTTATTGTTCGCTTTCTGAATTAGACGCAATGGACGTCAAAGCGATTACAAAATTTGCAGATAATAATTTAAAGTTAGTAAAATTCATACCAGAGCAAAACACGGTGATAGATAAAGACTTAAAACGTGACCTTTATGGTTTAGTCCCTGTTTTAGAATTTAGAACTATTCCTTTAGATGATTCTTTCAACCTAACATTAAAGCGGATTTTTGATGTTGTTTTTTCTTTAATAGTTATCGTATTTGTCATGTTATGGCTTACGCCAATCATTGCTGTACTCATCAAGCTAGAGTCTAAAGGCCCAGTTTTTTTTATGCAAAAGCGGAATGGATATAATTACAGAGCATTCAATTGCCTCAAATTTAGGTCTATGATTCCCAACAAAAAAGCGGATATTATTCAAGTTTCAAAGGAAGACCAACGCATTACCAAAATAGGTAAAATCATGCGCCAAACTAGCATAGATGAGCTCCCTCAATTTTTTAATGTTTTTATTGGCGATATGTCTGTTGTTGGGCCTCGTCCTCATATGCTGAGTCATACAGAAATGTATGCCAATAAGGTTGATAAATTCATGGTACGACACTTTGTAAAACCAGGAATTACAGGACTAGCTCAAGTCAGTGGTTATAGAGGAGAGGTAGAGACCGACAAAGATATTATAGGTCGCGTACGTTATGATATTTTTTACATAGAAAATTGGTCCATATTTTTGGACATTAAAATTATTATTCAAACCGTTATAAAAGCCATTAAAGGCGACGAAAAAGCATATTAAAAAATGAACGTTTTAGTATTAGGATCTGGAGGAAGAGAACACACATTTGCATGGAAAATTGCACAAAGCCCATTATGTGATCACTTGTTTGTGGCACCAGGCAATTCAGGCACCGCTTCAATTGCAACCAACATAGAGGTTTCAGTGAGTGATTTTGAAGGCATCAAAGCTGTGGTTTTGGCCCACAATATAAAGATGGTTGTTGTAGGCCCCGAGGACCCTTTGGTTAATGGCATTCACGACTATTTTTTGAACGATAGTGAACTGAAAAGCGTAGCTGTTATTGGTCCACAAAAAATTGCTGCGACACTAGAGGGCAGTAAAGAATTTGCCAAAGAATTTCTGTTCCGCCATAATATTCCTACAGCAGCATATCAAAGTTTTACAGCCGATGAACTTGAGCAAGGATATGCTTTTTTAGAAACACTTTCTCCTCCATATGTTTTAAAAGCCGATGGTCTTGCTGCAGGTAAAGGCGTGCTCATTATTGACGCTATTGACGAAGCTAAAGCCGAATTAAAAAACATGTTGGTTGATTCAAAATTTGGTGCAGCAAGCAGCAAAGTTGTTATCGAAGAATTTTTGGATGGTATAGAACTGAGTTGCTTTGTACTTACTGATGGAGTGCATTACAAAGTTTTACCCACAGCAAAAGATTATAAAAGAATAGGTGAGGGAGATACGGGTTTAAACACAGGGGGTATGGGTGCCATTTCGCCAGTACCATTTGCAGATGAAGCTCTTTTGAATACGATCGAAAAGCGTATTGTAAAACCTACTGTTGAGGGGCTTAAAAAAGATAAAATGCCTTACAAAGGGTTTATTTTTATAGGGCTAATTGTTGTCAATAATGAGCCCTTAGTCATAGAATACAACGTACGGATGGGCGACCCAGAAACCGAAGCGGTCTTGCCACGAATCAATACAGATTTGATGGAAATTTTTGTGGCCATAAAAGAACAAAACTTAAATCAAGTCGATTTGGAAATTAATCCCAAGACAGCGACTACGGTAATGCTTGTCTCAGGGGGATATCCTGAAGCTTATGAAAAAGGAAAAAAAATAGTAGGATTTGATAATATTCAGGATGCATTGGTTTTTCATGCTGGAGCCAAATACGACAATGAGACTGTTGTAACTTCCGGAGGGCGGGTAATGGCCGTTACAGCTTTTGGATCAGATTATAAAAAAGCACTAGAACAAGCCTATAACGAAGTTTCAAAAATAACCTTCGAAGGCATGAACTATAGAAAAGACCTTGGGTTCGATTTATAGGTAAGAGTGCGAAGAAATACTTTTGTCTTCTTCGTTGTTGTCATTAAAGGATTTGAGCTGAAGCATCCAATAGGTAAAACTAACTACAAGAATAACCAAGAAAATCCATGTAACCATATTGGCAATCCACCAATTTTCCAATTCAACTTCTCTTAAAACATTAAAAGGAACAAACAAAACAGTTTCAAAAAACTCCTGAATTCCATTAAAAAAATCTTTCATCATGTGACTTTAAAAAGTTGTCATTTTGCACAATCGCACAGAATAAGCTTATATTTACGTTGCAAATATAAGCAACACATCAAATGATTACAAGCTTTTTTAAAACATCTAAACCATTGCACTATTTAATTTTTATGGCGGTAGTGTCGGGGCTTTTTGTTTTTCGTTGTTTCCAGACTTATGCGTTTGACCAGACTCCGGTCAATTACTTGAGAGAGTTTGGTACATTTTGTGCTTTTTTTATGTCTTTATTTGTGTTCGTTTTTTTCATTACAAAAAACGATTTGACACAAAAGAATAGTTTTGCAGCACTCTATCTATGTTTGTTTATATTTTTGTTGCCTCAGGTTCTTTCAAATTATTTTATTGTCCTTTCAAATCTTTTTGTGCTTTTGAGTTTTAGACGGATATTTAGCTTAAAAACCAATACGAACATCAAAAGAAAGCTTTTTGACTCTGGATTTTGGATCGCTTTGGCCTGCTTTTTTCAACCTTGGGCTGTGTTGTATTTTGTGCCTTTGGTTTTTGCAATTTTCTTATTGTCATCAGATTATATTAAGCATTTATTTACTGTTATTTTTGGCGTAATTTCGGTTGTTTTGTTGGTAGGATTTTATTATATCATATCAAACAATGACATAAAGTTTTGGCTTAATTTTTTTCCTCAGATAAGTTTAGATTTTTCAATTTATAACAACCTTTTTATTGTTTTGGCAATAGCATTAATGGTTGCTTTATCTGTGTGGTGTATATCAAGTATTTTTAACGATATGGTGATTAAGGTGAGCAAATCTCGATTTATATTTTTAATGTTGTTTTTCGCCATTATTATTGGAATAATGATGCCTTTACTATCTTCAAATAAATCAATTGCCGATTTTCTTTTTTTGGTGTTTCCTTTGGCTATTGTTATGGCCAATTATACTGAGCGCGCTACATTTCAATGGATGCCCAATGTGTTTGGGCTACTCATTTTTTTACTTGCACTTACCAAATTAGCATTTAATATTCAGCACCTCTTCGAAATTTAACTAAAGAATTGCATTATATTTGCATCATAAAAGTTACGCTATGTTTTCTAAAAGAGCCAATACGATTTTTCAAGATGTAATTGCAACCTATAAGTTGCAAAACACTGTAGATCAACCTTTCCACAACAAATTTGATAAAGATCAAGACCTTATAGGGCATTTATTGTACAGAAAATGCTGGATTGATACAGTTCAGTGGGCCTATGAAGATATTATTCGCGACCCAAACATAAACCCAGTCGAAGCACTCAAATTGAAGCGTATGATTGACGCTTCAAACCAAGACCGAACCGATACGGTTGAGTTTATAGACAGCTATTTTTTAGAGCTTTACAAAAATGTACACCCCAAGAGCAATGCTAAAATAAATTCTGAAAGTCCAGCTTGGGCCATAGATCGCCTTTCGATTCTTGCTTTGAAAATATACCATATGCACTTAGAAACTGTACGTACAGATGCTTCTGATGCGCACAAAGCATCATGTCAAAAAAAATTGGACACTCTGCTTGAACAACGCGAAGATCTTTCTACTGCAATTGACGATCTTCTAGACGCCATTGCCAATGGTGATAAATACATGAAAGTGTACAAACAAATGAAGATGTACAACGACGATGAGCTCAATCCTGTTCTCAGAGGAACAAAATAATTAACGCTTCTTGCAAAGCACTGCAAAACACATATTGGTCATCAGATTTTCATCTCTTGGAGATGTTGCAATGACGGTACCTGTTGTTGCTGCTTTTTCAGAAGCTCATCCAAAAATCAAAATTTCGGTACTTACCAAACAACAATTTGCTCCCCTTTTTGCGCATATCAGTACTGTTGAGGTTGTTGGTGTTGATTTAAAAAAGGAGTTTAAAGGATTTTTTGGGTTATTTCGGTTGGCAAAAAAAATAAAAACACTCAAAGTTGATGCAGTTGCCGACTTGCACAATGTTTTACGCACGAAAGTATTGAGTTTCTTTTTACCCAAACACCAATGGTCTATTTTAGATAAAGCTCGAACCGAAAAAAGACTATTAATTTCTGGACAAAAATTTGAACCATTACGCCCAATGATCGAACGTTATGCCGATGTGTTTCGTGGTCTTGGATTTGATTTTTCATTAGGAAATTTCCAATCTCCCAAACCTCAACCACTTTCAAAAGAAATGGAAATATTATTGAAAGATAAAAACAAACCTTACATCGGAATTGCACCTTTTGCAGCTTATGCGTCAAAGACTTATCCTTTGGAAAAAATAAAGCATGTTATTGCGCACCTTTCTAAAGTAGAATGTACTGTTATTTTGTTTGGCGGTGGAAAAGAGGAAATAGAAAAGCTCACCCATATAACAACATCATATCCAAATGTAATCTCTGTAGCAGGACAGTTTTCTTTACAAGATGAGTTAATATTAATGCAACAATTGTCATTGATGTTGTCCATGGACTCAGGCAATGCACATATGGCCGCCCTTATGGGCGTAAAAGTGCTCACATTGTGGGGTGTAACACACCCATTCTCTGGCTTTAAACCTTATAACCAACCGTTGAAATATTGTTTGGTTGCAAATCGAGAAAAATTTCCAAAAATCCCTACCTCAGTTTATGGAAATCGTTACCCAAAGGGTTATGAAAAAGCAATTGAGACCATCTCTGAAGAGTCGGTCATAGCCGCTATCCAAAAACTGCTTTAAACATCGTCAAAATCTACATGAATAATGGAAGATGTTGGCACCGCTTGACAACTAAGTACTAGACCTTCTGCAACTTCACTGTCGGTAAGTATACTGTTTTGACGCATTTCGGCAGTTCCTTTTGTGAGTCTACAAATGCAACTACTACAAACACCACCTTGACACGAATAAGGGACATCGATATCTTGTTTTAAAGCGGCTTCCAAAATGGTTTGCTCTGGCGACATGGAAAAAACTTCCGTTTCGTCATCTACAAAGATACTGGCCTCAATAAGGTCATTACCAGATCCTATAATTTCTGTTTCATTTGAGGCCGAAGATGCAGTAAACAGTTCGAATAAAATGGCATCTTCAGGGACATTTTTGTCCAGTAAAATATTTTTAACGGTATGGATCATTGCTTCTGGGCCACACAAATAGAACGCAGAAGTTTCTTCAAGGGTAATTAAGTTTTTTATGGCATAATTGGTATTTCCTGTATCGATTCTACCAAAAAGAGATTTATCAATCTGTGCTTGACTGTACACGTATTGAAGTTGAAATCTCTCGAAGTATTGGGTTTCAAGCTCTGATAGTGTTTGGTGAAAAATAGTTTCTTCAGGAGATTTATTTCCATAGATAAGGACAAACTTCTGATGCTCATTTGTTTCCAAGACTGTTTTAAGAATACTCATAATGGGAGTTATACCGCTACCAGCTGCAAAAGCAACAATTGTATTGTTGTTGTTTGTGTTTGGGACAAAAGTAAATCGGCCTTTCGGTGGTGCAACCTCTATAGAATCTCCCGGGTTTAGTTGTTGATTGGCAAAAGAAGAAAACAAACCCCCTTCAATTTCTTTGATGGTAACGGTCAATTCTTCGCTACTAGGGCTTGCACTGATGGAATAATCGCGACGCACTTCTTGACCATTAATTTTTGTTTTTAAGGTTAGGTATTGTCCCGCTTCAAAAACGTAAGTATTTTTTAAAACTTCAGGCACGTCGAAACTAATGCTAACCGCTTTGGAAGTTTCACGTTGAATGTTTTTTATTTTGAGCAGATTGAATGATGCCATGGACTGAAATTTAGAACAAAAATAATAAACTTTAGAGCTGAACTTTAGTTAATATACCGCCAAATTTTATATTTTTTTTAAAACTCTCAACAGTAAAATTGTGCTAAATTCAGACAAATAATTAGATTTATTCAAAAAGATGAGTATTTTTACAAACTTTGTATACAATTTATAGAGTATTTTTAGTTATAAATAACAAAAACGTCCCACAGTTGAGATGCACATTTAAATATATCCTGAGCTTTATACTTCTCGCCATGACTTTGTCTGGTTGCTCGCGCAAAAAAGATAAATTCATTAACCGCAATTGGCATTCCCTAAACACAAAATATAATATTTTGTACAATGGGAACTTGGCATTTGATGCAGGATTAAAAGACATAGAAGACAACTACAAAGACAACTACTGGAAAATTTTACCTATAGAGCGATTGAGTATTTCTGAAGATCTTTTTTCGGACTCACAGGCCCAAAATCCAAACTTTGAACGCGCCGAAGAAAAAGCAGTAAAGGCAGTTCAGAAACATGGCATGAACATAAAGGGAAAAGAAAAAAACCCACAAATCGACGATGCATACATTCTTCTAGGAAAAGCCCGTTACTACAGCGGCCGTTTTATACCAGCACTAGAAGCATTCAATTATATATTGTTTAAATATCCTGGAAGTAGTAATATCAACTTGGCCAAAATATGGCGTGCTAAAACAAATTTACGTCTCGAAAACGAAACTACTGCTTTGGAGAATTTAAAAGCACTAATTGAGAAAAATGAACTATCTAAAATAGATCAAGTAGAAGCACAAGCAACCTTAGCACAAGCATATCTCAACACCAACAAAATTGATTCTGCACTCCTGTATTTAAAAAAGGCCAACTCCATTACTAAAAATAAATTTTTCAAGGGGCGATTGCATTTTATTGAAGGGCAACTCTACAACAAACTTGGCAAAAAAGATAGCGCTAATATGGCTTTTCAAGAAGTCATAGAACTCAAGCGTAGCGTCCCCCAAGCATATAGGGTAAACGCTTTTTTAGAGCAAATTCATAATTTTGATTACTCTAGCGGGGACAGAGAAGCATTAAGTGAACTATTATCTGACATTGAAGAAAATAGAGAACACCGTCCTTATTTAGATCGAATACACCACACCATAGCAAAACACCACATAAAGCAAGACAACGATTCGCTTGCCATTGTGTATTTCAACAAGTCTTTAAGAACCAAGTCCGATGACAACTATTTAAATGCATTGAATTACAATACCATTGCAGATCTTTATTTCGACGAATCCAGATACACAGATGCGGGGAAGTATTACGATAGTACGCTTCTAAACTATAAGCCAAACTCTAAACCTTTCCGTGCAGTAAAAAAACGACTGGACAATCTTCAAGATGTCATATATTATGAATCCATTGCACAAACTAATGACAGCATTTTAGGGCTTGTTGCAATGTCTGAAGAGGAACAAAAACAATACTTTGAACAACTCATAGTCAAGCTCAAAGAAGAGCAAGAAAAAAAGGTAGCCAAACAAAAAACACTAGTAAACCCAACTTCAAGTTTCAATGCTTCAAAAGCTAAAAAATCTGGAACATTTTATTTTTATCAAACAGCAACAGTAGCATATGGTAAAAATGAATTCGCTAATACATGGGGTAAGCGTCCTTTGGTGGACAATTGGCGTTGGTCCAAACAAACAGTTTCTGATGCAATTTCAAAACCTAGTGCCTCCAAAGAAGGTAAAGAATCTTTAGAAAGTATTCTTGATGTGCGTTATTACATGAACCAAATACCAACAGATCCAAAGCAAATAGACAGCATCATAAAAGAAAGAAATTTTTCATATTATCAATTGGGGTTGATTTATAAAAATAAATTTAAAGATTATTCACGTTCAAAAGAAAAATTAGAAGCACTTTTAAGTCAAAATCCAGAAGATCGATTGGTTCTTCCAGCAAAATATAATTTATATAAAGTTTACAACCTACTTTCAGAGGCATCGTCGGCTACAGCTATGAAAGAAAACATTATTAGCACTTACCCAACATCAAGATATGCAAAAATACTAAAGAATCCTGCAGCTGTTTTGGGCAATGATGCTCAAGGGCCAGAGGCGAGATACAACGCTCTTTTCGAAAAATTTGAAGCAAGCCAATATCAAGAAGTTATCGATTCGTGTACGGAAGAAATTATTAGATTTGAAGGGGATGAAATTATGCCTAAGTTCGAACTATTAAAAACCAGTGCAAAAGGGCGTTTGTATGGATTCAAAGACTACAAAGAAGGTCTAAATTACATCGCATTAAATTATCCAAACTCACCGGAAGGAAAACAAGCACAAGACCTTATAGACAATGTTTTATCCACTTTAGAAGACGATACTTTTGAGGAACTTCAAGAAGGACAACACTTCAAGACGATTTATCAGTTTGATGTTAAAGAACAAGATCTTATCGACACTTTTACAGAGGAACTCACTAAAGTTATTGAAGAGGAAGATGTACTGCGTTTACGGATCTCTCAGGATGTGTTCAACATAAACACTATATTTGTGGTTGTTCATGGGTTAAAAAGCATCAATGGTGCTCAAGGATTTGCAGAGCTTTTAGACGTAAAATCCAATGAATTATTGGCAAGACCATATTTTGCCATTTCATCAAAAAATTATAAAAAGCTTCAAATCCACAAAACCCTAGATCAATATTTAGAAAAGCGTAAAAATTAAAACAAAAATTATGTTTACAGATGCTAAAAAACCAAGACCCCAACAAGGATTATTGTCGCAACAAAACACAGTTGCACAAGGCACTACTTTTGAAGGTGACCTAAAGAGTGACGGTGACTTTAGAATCGAAGGAATTATCTTAGGAACACTAACCACTAAAGGTAAAGTTGTGATTGGTAACACTGGTAAAATAGATGGAAGTCTATCATGCAAAAATGCTGATATTGAAGGAGGGTTTAAAGGAAAACTAACAGTCCAAGAAACATTAAGTTTACGCGCCAATGCTCGAGTAGAAGGCGAAGTTATAACAGGAAAATTAGCTGTTGAACCAGGAGCATCTTTCAATGCACATTGCCAAATGAAAGACTCTGTCAAAGAACTTAAAGCCGAATCAAAACCAACCATCGAAACAAGTGCCAAACCAGGACAAACCGCTTAAAAATTTTGCTGCACTTTCTGGACTAGGAATTCAAATGGGGGTGATTGTTTTTGCTTTTATTCGCCTCGGTAAATGGCTTGATGTGTATTTCAATCATTCCAACAAAATCTGTGTAGCCGTAGGCGCAATTCTTGGGGTTGTTGTTGGGCTTTATGTGGTATTGAAACAACTCAAAAAAATTCAAGACAAATGAACCCAACTGTGAAAAAGTTCACCCAAAGGGTGTTTGTTTTTTTGAGCATTGCATTTCTAATTCACATTTTTTCAAATATTTTTTTGGCTTTACCAAAATTCCAACACCAAATCGTTGAAGCTTATATGATCAATGCCTTAATGGCTATTGGGATCTTTTGGTCTTTAACAACTTTAAAAACAAAATATAACAATCAAATTGGGTTTTTGTTCTTAGCCAGTAGTTTTGTCAAATTTTTCATATTTTTTATAATATTTTATGGCCCCTACAAAGCCGATGGGGAAATTGTTTTCTTAGAATTTGTATCGTTTTTTATCCCCTACACAATTTGCCTTGTTTTAGAAACTTTTTACCTCAGTAAACAACTGAATCAAATGTAGAATTTGAATGCTTACTGGGGGGATGTTTTTTTACTAAAAATAAAGTCCTTAAAATTGTTTTTGTTTTTGATAGAAAACCATAACTTTGCACCGATTTTATACAACGATAAAAATCTGTAATGCGAAGCAAATTAACTTTGAAAGCGACAACACTAGTTCTCTTTTTGATGCCATTCTTAGTAATGGCAGGAGGAGATGCCCCAAAAACAGACAAAAAAGCTGAAATTAAAGCTTACATTCAGCATCACCTTCAAGACTCATACGATTTCAGTTTATTTTCTTATACAACAGATCAAGGTGAGCACAAGTACATAGGTGCGCCCCTTCCTGTAATTTTATGGGACGAGGGGTTAAAAGTTTTTACCTCATCCAAGTTTCATCATGGCGAAACTCTTGCCGAGGTTGAAGGAAATTATTACAAATTATACCACAACAAAATCTATAAAACCGACGCTGAGGGCACCATCAATTACGATGAACACAACCATTCTACAAATGTAAAGCCCCTAGACTTTTCCATCACAAAAAGTGTAGTTATGATCCTTATTACAGCATTGCTAATGTTTTTCCTTTTTAAAGGGTTGGGAAAATCTTATGGCGCAAATAAAGGTATTGCTACAGGTGCAGGACGTTTTTTTGAACCCATTGTGCTTTATATCCGTGACGATATTGCCATTCCAAATATTGGAGAAAAGAAATACATGCGGTACATGCCATTTTTGCTGACTGTATTTTTCTTTATTTGGTTTTTAAATATTTTTGGGCTTACGCCACTTGGAGTAAATGTTACCGGAAATATTGCAGTCACTTTCGCTTTGGCATTACTAACCTTCTTAATCACAAATTTAACAGGAACAAAAGACTATTGGAAGCATATATTTGATCCATTAGGAGATTCAATGCCGTGGTATGGCAAAGTTCCTTTGTACATCATATTAATCCCTATTGAAGTACTAGGGATATTCATTAAACCATTCTCATTATTGATTCGTTTGTATGCCAACATGCAAGCAGGACACATTGTTTTGATGAGTTTGATTGGTTTAATGTTTTTATTCAAAAGTTGGTTGGGAAGCCCATTGTCCTTTGGACTGGCCTTCGCCATCTCGCTTATTGAAGTACTTGTAGCATTGTTGCAAGCATATATTTTCACAATGTTATCAGCTTTATATTTTGGTTTTGCTTCAGAGGAGCACGAGCATCACGATGAAGC